>Ga0228536_1000108_pt1 | contig 209707 bp, 170 predicted proteins | sample SJ1Smetagenome_FD_168611 | JGI IMG/M metagenome (GOLD analysis project Ga0228536, IMG submission 168611) | Enriched culture of PCE-dechlorinating microbial communities from Ithaca, New York, USA - SJ1.S | ecosystem: Engineered > Modeled > Simulated communities (microbial... > Unclassified...
CAATCCGCTGGATTGGTAGCGGGCATAAATCTCTTCAAACTGCTTCTGGTTCCACATAGGTTTTTTGCCTGCAAAAATAGGATAACCTAAACTGGAATGAAACACGGGCTAGACCGAATGCTTACCATGCAATTGAAAGATTCTGCTAATCTCCCGGTAATGATGGCATACTGTATATTATGGGATGACGGATTATAACTCAAAAATGAGATGGGTCTGTTAAAAAACGACAGGCCCATTTTATTCTTATTGAGAAAAATTGTAATTTAGGGCTTCCATTATTTTTTGTAAACTTGTATTAGGTAAAACATTCGTAATCATAAAAGGGGCGGCACAGCCAAAAAACGAATAATCAATCAACTAAACAAATAATATACAGATGAAATTAATTACTCAACTATTACTTCTTGTGTCAACAGTTGTACTCTTAGGCAACTGTTCTTCAAGTCATTCTTTATCGAAAATCGACAAAGGCGGCGAATTTAAAATCCTTTCTTACAATATCCGTAATGCACGGGGGATGGATGATGTAACGGATTACGGCCGTGTGGCGAATGTGATAAAAAGGATCAATGCCGATTGCGTTGCATTGCAGGAATTGGATAGCGCCACAGAACGAAGTAATGGCGCCGTGGTACTGGACGAACTGGCAAAACGTACCGGCATGCACGCAACCTACAACAAATCCATCGATTACCAGGGTGGCGGCTACGGGATCGGCGTCCTCACCAAAGAAAAACCCGTTCGCCGGGAAGCGATTCCGCTTCCCGGAAGGGAAGAGAGACGAAGCCTGCTGGTTGTTGAAATGCCCGATTACGTGATTTGTTGCACGCACTTGTCGCTCACACAGGAAGACAGGGTTGCGTCGATCGATCAAATAAACCGGTTTCTTGAGAAATATACGCAAAAGCCAGTATTCCTGGCGGGTGATTTAAATGCTGATCCCTCTTCGGATGCAATTCAAAAATTATCGGGAAAGTGGACCATCCTTAACGATACCTTCCAACTAACTATTCCCTCGGACAATCCTACAAAATGTATCGATTACGTGTTGGCAGCCAGGAATCCGAAATTCTCGTTCAACGTTCTGGAAACAAAAGTAGAAAAAGAGCCGCTGGCTTCCGACCATCTTCCTGTGTGGGTTCATATTAAACTTACTAAAAATAACTGATTGGTCATGAGAATACAATTAGCATTGTTAGCCGCTTTTACATCTTTCGCAGTTTCGGCCCAACAATTGAAAATAACAAACGGCCCCTATCTTCAGAATATGGAACAAGATAATGTCACCATCATCTGGACAACCGATAAGGATGCCGTATCCTGGCTTGAACTGGCTCCTGCGGGGAACGACAGTTTTTACGCGGATGAGCGTGCCCGTTTCTTCGAAGCGCCGCATGGCAGTAAAAAAACAGGTAAGCTACACCGCATTACGGTTTCGGGCCTTGCCGCCGGCACCGAATATCGTTACCGCATCTTTTCGAAAGAAGTCCTTAATTATGAAGGGCATCGCGTGATGTACGGCGACATTGCATCTTCCGATGTTTACAGGGATAGACCATTTTCTTTCAAGACACTGGATCCGGAAAAGAGCAGCATTGCTTTTAAGGTTGTGAACGACATCCACAGTAAGAATGAGAATTTGGAATCCATGCTTTCGAAAGTGACGAAAGAGAACACCGATTTAGTTTTCTTTAATGGAGATATGGTCTCTATACTTAACGAGGAAAAAGAGATTTTCACCGGCTTTATGGACACTGCCGTCAGATTATTTGCCAAAGAAGTACCTGTTTTTTATGCCAGGGGGAATCATGAAACCCGCGGCAAAGCAAGCAGCAGGCTATACGATTATTTTCCAACAAATAACGGGCGCTTTTATTATACATTCAGGCACGGACCTGTACAGTTCCTCGTATTGGACGGAGGGGAGGATAAACCCGATTCCGATATTGAATACTCCGAACTGGCGCAATTTGACAACTACAGGACAGAAGAGAAAAATTGGCTCCGGAAAACAGTAAGGGAACCCGATTTTCAGTCAGCTCCTTTCAGAGTGGCCGTTTTACATATTCCGCCTGTCGGGTCAACCTGGCACGGCACGAAAGAGATTGCGGAAAAGTTTTTACCCTTATTAAATGAAGCAGGCATAGATATTATGCTCTGTGGCCATTTACATAATTACCAATTGATTAATAAAGGGGACGACAAGAACGTGAACTTTCCAATTCTGGTCAATGATGATGAAACATACCTTGACGTAACGGCAGACGACAAAAAGATAGACGTCTTCCGAAAAGACTTATCCGGGAAAATTGTAGACTCGCATTCCATAAAAAGACAGCATTAATCTGCCGCTTTCAGGCGTTATTTTCCCGGAAGAGTTAAGAAAATCTGAATAATTATCACTATTTTTGCAGATAATATAGGTAAAAAACAGTATATGTCATGAAAAAAATTACAAAGTCAGCGTGTCTTGGATTCATTTTATTCCTCTCCTCCGCCCTGTTCTCATTGAATGCGGAAGTCAGAATGCCCGCCATTTTTGGCAATAACATGGTATTGCAACAACAATCGGAGGCGGCAATCTGGGGCTGGGCAAAAGCAAACACCTCCGTGCGGGTAACCACTTCCTGGGACAGGAAAAACTATTCGGCGAAAAGCGACGGACAAGGGTATTGGAAACTGAAAGTAAAAACACCGGCAGCCGGTTATACCCCATATACCATCACCATAAGCGATGGAAAAGCGGTTACGTTGAATAATATCCTGATTGGGGAAGTATGGGTTTGTTCGGGACAATCCAACATGGAGATGCCGATGAAAGGGTTTTGGAACCAGCCGATCGAGGGAGGGCCGGAAGCGATCGCCACCTCCAGGAATCCCGGTCTCCGTTGCTTCACCATGAAAAAGGCTTCCAAGTCGGCCCCCCAGGCAGACGGCGAAGGCGCCTGGGAGGTAGCCGGACCGGAGACCACACCGGATTTCACGGCAACAGGTTATTACTTCGGCCGTATGCTGAATCAGGCGCTGGACGTTCCTGTCGGACTGATTCACACCAGTTGGGGCGGTTCGCGCATCGAAGCCTGGATGACGCCTTCCTCTGTGAAGAGCGTAATTCCCGATGCCCAGATTCCCGCGACAGACGCCGATATAAAATCACAGAACGGAACACCCACCGTATTATATAATGGGATGCTGCATCCCATCGTAGGATATGGCATTCGCGGCGCTATCTGGTACCAGGGCGAATCCAACCGGGATGAGCCGGGGCGGTATGTGGAACTGTTCGACAAGATGGTGCGCGAATGGCGCACGATCTGGGAAGTGGGCGAGTTCCCCTTTTATTACTGCCAGATTGCCCCCTATAACTACGGAGGCGGTCTTAACTCCGGATTTATTCGCGAGGCACAGGCCAAAGGAATGCAAACAACGCCCAACACGGGAATGGCCGTCTTGATGGATTCGGATAGCCCCGGCTGCATCCACCCGCCCAAGAAAAAACAGGCCGGTGAACGCATGGCGCTTTGGGCATTGGCAAAAACATACGGTATGAACAAAATACACTACCGCAGCCCGGAAGTTCAATCCGTAACCATGGAGGGACGCGTAGCCGTCCTCACAATGGATATCCCCTCCAACCCGGGGTTCACCACGCACGGAAAAGAGATTTTACAGTTTCAGGTTGCCGGCAACGATAAAAGATTCTATCCGGCCAAAGCAGCTGTTGACGGTAACCGGATTTTTGTTTTCTCGCCGAACGTAGAAAAACCGGCAGCTGTCCGTTACTGTTTTAACGACACCGAAGCAACGGAGATCTTTACGGTAGAAGGCGATCTTCCGCTCTCTTCTTTCCGCACAGACGACTGGTAAAAAAATAAAATAGATGCCCTGTTATATTGATATTTATATTTTATTTTGTACCTTTGCACCCGCAAAACAGAAGGGAGGTTATTGTAACACTCAGAAATAAAACAGCATAGAGCAAAAATATCAATTTATTTCAAGCATAAGGCAAGTTTATACTTAACTTAGCCGAAAGCAGTTATATATGCAATTTTTCAAAAAACAATAATCTCAATTTTAAAAACAAAAACATGATCATAGTACAATTAAAAGAAGGCGAAAACATTGAAAGAGCCTTGAAGAAATTCAAACGTAAATACGAAAGAACAGGCATTGTAAAAGAGCTTCGCGGGCGTCAGGCTTTCGCCAAGCCTTCGGTGGTGAAACGCAAACAAAAACAACACGCCGTTTATGTACAAAAAATGCAAGAAAACGAAGATTAATTTTCATATTTAAAATTATTTTTCCTAACTTCGCACATCAAACTATCTGAGTTACGATATGTGGAAGGAAAAGCTGATACAATATCTCCGTAATGAGAAAAATTATTCCTCTCATACGGAGATTTCTTATTTAACAGACCTTACGCAATTCCAGCAATTTATCGAGAAAGAGTGCGGCGAGTTCGATCCGGAGCAAATCGATGCCGACCTCATCAGGATATGGATCGCCCATCTGGTTGAAAAGGGCATTAAGCCCCGGTCTGTAAACCGGAAACTGAGCGCCGTAAAAACTTTTTTCAACTACCTGAATAAAATAGAAGCCGTCAAAGGAAATCCCGCTGAAAAAGTCAGGGGGCCCAAAACGCCCAAAAGACTGCCCGCTTTCGTCAATCACGAAGAGATGGTCCGCATTATCGATGATGAACAGGCGTATCCCGATAATTTTGAAGGACAACGCGACCGGTTTATCATTGAACTGTTTTATGTGACCGGCATGCGAAAATCGGAACTCATCGGTTTAAAAAACTCAGATATAGACTACTATGCAAAAACAGTCCGTGTTACCGGAAAAAGGAACAAACAGCGCATCATTCCCCTATCGGATGATACCCTCGAAAAATTAAAAAATTATGTGCAGTCAAGAGACCGGGAAGTAGAAAACAAATCGCCCTTCCTGTTTGTTAAAAAAGACGGAAACCCGATATATCCTAAAATGATTTACAACATCGTTCGAAAACATCTCGACAGCATTCCTACCTTATCGAAAAAGAGCCCGCACGTACTTCGGCACTCTTTCGCCACAGAGATGCTTAATAACGGTGCCGAAATAAATGCCGTCAAAGAACTGCTGGGCCATTCAAGCCTGGCATCTACCGAAGTTTACACTCACGTAACCTTCGAAGAATTAAAAAAAGTATATCATAACGCTCATCCCAGAGCAAAAAATTAGAGGAGGAAAGATTATGGAATTACGTATTCAGTCTATCAATTTTGAAGCGACAGAACAACTGAAAGCCTTTACAGAGAAAAAGCTCAAGAAACTCGAAAAGTTCAGCGACAACATTATCCAAACCGAAGTGATTCTGAAAGTGGTCAAACCGGAGACCTCAAAAAACAAGGAAGCGTCCGTAAAAATGAATTTAAGAAACGGCGAAGCCTTTGCCAACAAAATCGCCGACACGTTTGAAGAGGCCATCGATTTATGCGCCGAAGCATTGGAAAAACAGATCAGGAAAACGAAAGAAAAAAAGGAAAGATAATCGGAGAAAAAATCATTTGAAAGTTTTGGTTATCCAAAAAATATCACTACCTTTGCGACCGTTTCTCTCTTATTTTTTGGAGAGGAACGGTTAATTATAAGATAATAAGCCTCTTTAGCTCAGTTGGCCAGAGCACGTGATTTGTAATCTCGGGGTCGTTGGTTCGAATCCGACAAGAGGCTCAAAAACAGACAAGGGCAGTTACCAGAGTGGCCAAATGGGGCTGACTGTAACTCAGCTGGCTTACGCCTTCGGTGGTTCGAATCCATCACTGCCCACACAAAATAATGCATAATATAAGAATGCATAATGCAGAATTATTAATTATAAATTATTTTTTTGCGGAAGTAGCTCAGTCGATAGAGCATTAGCCTTCCAAGCTGAGGGTCGCGGGTTTGAGTCCCGTCTTCCGCTCTAAGAAATGAAGAATCAGAGCACAAGGGCAATAGATCAGGCAAAGCCTGAGGGTCCCATACAGGCTCATTTTGCCTATGTAGCTCAGGGGTAGAGCACTTCCTTGGTAAGGAAGAGGTCGCGGGTTCAATTCCCGCCATCGGCTCATGAAACGAAGAAGATGAAGATGTCGCATTCCGGCACCTCGTCTCAGCTACTTTAAAACGTACAAAATAGAAAATTCAACATTTTATTAAACTAATTAATAGTATATTTTATGGCAAAAGAACATTTTCAGCGGACGAAGCCGCATGTCAACATCGGTACAATCGGTCACGTTGACCACGGTAAAACTACCTTAACAGCAGCTATAACCACAGTTTTAGCAAAAAAAGGCCTTTCTGAAGTGAAATCATTCGATTCTATCGACAATGCTCCGGAAGAAAAAGAAAGAGGTATCACCATCAACACATCACACGTTGAATACCAAACAGAGAAACGTCACTACGCACACGTTGACTGTCCCGGGCACGCTGACTATGTGAAGAACATGGTTACCGGTGCTGCTCAAATGGACGGTGCCATCATCGTTGTTGCCGCCACTGACGGGCCTATGCCGCAAACCCGCGAGCACATCCTTTTGGCTCGTCAGGTAAACGTACCAAGATTAGTTGTTTTCATGAATAAGGTTGACCTGGTTGACGACGAAGAGATGTTGGAACTGGTAGAGATGGAAATGCGCGAATTGCTTTCGTTCTACAATTTTGACGGCGACAACACCCCGGTGATTCGCGGATCGGCTCTTGGCGGCCTGAACGGCGAACCTAAATGGGAAGAAAAAATCATGGAGCTGATGGATGCTGTTGACTCATGGATTCCTCTGCCTCCCCGCGATATAGACAAACCCTTCCTTATGCCGGTTGAAGACGTATTCTCCATCACCGGACGTGGAACAGTTGCCACAGGCCGTATCGAAACCGGAGTTATCAAAACCGGCGAAGAAATTCAGATTATCGGCTTAGGTGCAGAAGGCAAGAAATCAGTTGTTACCGGAGTTGAAATGTTCCGTAAGATTCTGGACAGGGGCGAAGCCGGCGATAACGTAGGTTTGTTGCTCCGCGGCATCGACAAAGACGAGATCAAACGCGGTATGGTTATCTCTCACCCCGGAAAAGTTAAACCTCACTCCAAATTCAAAGCAGAGGTTTATATCCTGAAGAAAGAAGAAGGCGGCCGTCACACTCCGTTCCACAACAAATATCGTCCTCAGTTCTATATCCGCACCTTGGACGTAACCGGAGAAATTCAGTTGCCCGAAGGTGTAGAAATGGTTATGCCCGGAGATAACGTTACCATCGAAGTAGATCTTATCTATCCTGTAGCATGCAACGTGGGTCTTCGTTTCGCTATCCGCGAAGGCGGGCGCACAGTCGGTGCAGGCCAGATCACTGAGTTGATTGACTAAAACAATCCCTAAGTCCCCGAAAGGGGACTTGGGTTTATCTATAAAATATTATCCTCCAATCTCCTTCCTTCACGGAGGATTGAGGAGGGCCTTTACGGGTCTAGCTCAGTTGGTAGAGCACTGGTCTCCAAAACCAGGTGTCGGGAGTTCGAGTCTCTCGACCCGTGCGAAACGATCCAAATAATCAATGAAAAAAATAGTTGCATATATTAAAGATGCTTATAATGAACTTGTTCATAAAGTATCCTGGCCATCCAGCAAAGAATTAGCCGGAAGTACAACCATTGTGATGATAGCTTCCATAATCATCGCTATAATTGTATTTGGCATAGATTCTGCCTTTGAGTGGATAGTAAAGTTTCTTTACGGTATTTTATAAAATTCTGAATTAAGAGAAAATGGCTGAAAGCGAAAAAAAATGGTACGTTTTACGTTCCGTTAGTGGAAAAGAGAATAAAGTCAAAGAATATCTTGAGTCAGAGATTAAAAAAACCGATTTAGGAAAGTACGTTTCACAGGTTCTCATCCCAACAGAAAAGACTTATACCGTACGCAACGGAAAGAAAGTGATGAAAGAACGCGCTTATCTTCCCGGATACGTACTTATTGAGGCTGAACTGGTGGGTGAGGTCATTCATCAGCTTAAGAACATCAATTATGTCGCAGGATTTCTTCCCAACACCACCAACCCGCAACCGTTGAGCGAAATTGAAGTAAAACGCATTCTGGGAACAATGGATGAACTGGAAGAAGCCGGCGATGAGTTGGATGTTAAATACTACGTGGGCGAAAACGTGAAAGTGACCAGTGGTCCTTTCAGCAGTTTCTCCGGCGTGGTTGAAGAAGTTAACGATGAGCGGAAGAAACTCAAAGTGATGGTTAAAATCTTCGGACGTGCCCAACTTCTCGAGTTGGGATATATGCAAGTAGAGAAAGAATAATCAGAAATTTGGTTACGCAGATTCTGTAAATTCTTCAAGTGTTTCGAAAACAGTAATTATTAAAATCAAGAAAATGGCTAAAGAAGTTGCCGGACAACTAAAATTACAAATCAAAGGAGGAGCTGCGAACCCCTCTCCACCCGTAGGACCCGCATTGGGTTCCAAGGGGATCAACATCATGGAGTTTTGCAAGCAATTCAATGCCAGAACTCAAGACAAAGGCGGGAAGGTGTTGCCTGTGGTAATCACCTACTATACCGACAAGTCTTTTGATTTTATTGTTAAGACACCACCCGTTGCTATTCAATTGTTAGAAGCCAGCAAACAAAAAAGCGGCTCGGCAGAACCCAACCGTAAAAAAGTTGCGGAAATCACCTGGGAACAGGTGAAGACTATTGCCGAAGAGAAGATGGCCGACTTAAACTGCTTCACCGTTGAATCTGCAATGAAGATGGTTGCCGGAACGGCTCGGAGCATGGGTATCTCAGTAAAGGGGGACTTTCCCGCAAATAATTAATTATAAACTTCAATTAAGAGATGGGTAAACTTACAAAAAATCAAAAGTTGGCTTTGAGCAAGATTGAAGCGGGGAAAACCTACACGCTGAAAGAAGCGGCGAAACTGGTAAAAGAAATTACTACCACAAAATTCGACGCTTCCATAGATATCGATGTACGCCTTGGCGTAGATCCGCGAAAAGCTAACCAGATGGTAAGAGGCGTTGTGTCTCTGCCACATGGAACCGGAAAACAAGTAAGAGTTCTTGTATTGTGTTCCCCTGAAATGGAAGCTGCTGCTAAAGAAGCAGGAGCAGACCATGTGGGACTTGATGAATATATCGAGAAAATTAAAGGAGGTTGGACTGATGTGGATGTGATCATCACACAGCCCCAGATCATGGGTAAGATCGGTGCCCTTGGCCGTATTTTAGGGCCACGCGGACTGATGCCGAACCCCAAGAGCGGGACCGTTACTCCCGATGTGGCTAAAGCTGTTCAGGAAGTAAAGCAGGGAAAAATCGACTTTAAAGTAGATAAAGCAGGTATCATTCACGCCTCTATTGGAAAAGTATCTTTTGAGCCCGAAAAAATTGTTGAAAACGCAAGAGAATTTATTCAAACGTTGATCAAATTGAAACCGACGGCGGCAAAAGGTACCTATATTAAGAGTATTTATCTTTCGAGCACGATGAGCCCGGGTTTAAAACTGGACACCAAATCGTTAGAAGAACAGAAATAAAAGTTGTAATCGCATGAAAAAGGAAGATAAAAGCATTATTATAGACAAGATCGCAGCTAACCTGCAGGAATACGAGAACTTCTACCTGGCTGATATTGCCACGCTCAACGCGGCAAAGACAAGCAACTTGAGAAGAGAGTGTTCCAAACAGGACATCAAGCTGCTGGTGGTGAAGAATACCTTATTGCGTAAAGCATTGGAAAAAACAGGCGGGAATTATGAAGAACTGTATCCTATATTGAAAGGGAATACGGCTGTTATGTTCTCCAACGACGCCAATGCTCCTGCTAAGCTCATTGAGAAATACAACAAAAACAAGGAAAAGGTGCCTGCACTTAAAGGCGCTTATGTTCAGGAAAGCTTCTTTATCGGGGCCAATACGCTGAAAGACCTTGTAAGTATCAAGAGCAAAACAGAACTTATCGGAGAAGTCATTACCCTTTTGCAATCACCTGCAAAGAATGTTATTTCGGCTCTCCAATCCGGCGGTACAATTCTCCATGGAGTTTTGAAAACGTTATCGGAAAAGCAAAATTAATTTTCATACAACAAACAGAATTAGTAATCAATTTAATAAATACAAAAATGGCAGACTTAAAAGCATTTGCTGAACAATTAGTTAACTTAACAGTAAAAGAAGTTAACGAACTTGCTGAAATATTAAAAACAGAGTACGGTATTGAACCCGCTGCTGCAGCTGTTGCTGTTGCCGCCGGTCCTGCTGCCGGCGAAGCTGCTGCTGCAGTGGAAGAAAAAACATCTTTCGATGTTGTTCTTAAAAGCGCAGGACAGGCTAAGCTGGCTGTTGTTAAAGCAGTTAAAGAACTTACCGGACTTGGGCTCAAGGAATCTAAGGATTTAGTTGACGGTGCTCCCAGCGAAATCAAAAAAGGTGTAACAAAAGACGAAGCTGACGCTTTGAAAAAACAACTTGAAGAGGCAGGAGCAGAAGTTGAACTTAAATAAGATTTGCCTTTAAACAGGTTAATTTGGTTAGGAATCTTCGACCGGAAGATTCTTAACCTTTTGTGTCAATACATATTAGGTTCAAAAACTCACACTCATGTCTTCAAATAACACCAACCAAAGAATAAATTTTGCGTCTATAAAAAACCCACTCGATTTTCCGGATTTTCTGGAAATTCAACTCAAATCGTTTCAGGATTTTTTACAACTTGACGCTCCCCCCGAAAGCAGAAAAAATGAAGGATTGTATAAGGTTTTCACGGAAAATTTCCCTATTGCGGATACCCGTAACAACTTCGTCCTTGAATTTTTAGATTACTTTGTCGATCCGCCACGCTACACTATTGAAGAGTGCATAGAGAGAGGACTTACCTACAGTGTTCCGCTAAAGGCTAAGCTTTATCTGTATTGCACCGATCCCGATCACGAAGATTTTGCGCCCGTCATTCAGGATGTTTATCTGGGCACCATTCCGTACATGACCGATAAAGGTACTTTTATCATCAACGGGGCAGAGCGCGTTATCGTATCGCAATTGCACCGTTCACCCGGCGTGTTCTTCGGTCAAAGCGTACATGCCAACGGCACGCTCCTCTACTCTGCCCGGATCATACCGTTCAAAGGTTCATGGATTGAATTTGCCACAGACATCAACAATGTGATGTACGCATACATCGACCGTAAAAAGAAATTGCCCGTAACCACCTTGCTTCGCTCCATCGGCTTCGAAAGCGATAAGGATATCCTGGAAATATTCGACCTTGCCGAAGAGGTGAAAGTAAGCAAAGCCAACCTGAAAAAGGTTGTAGGAAGAAAACTGGCAGCCCGCGTGTTGAAATCGTGGATGGAAGACTTCGTGGACGAAGACACCGGCGAAGTAACTTCCATAGAAAGAAACGAAGTAATCATTGAGAGGGAGACCATTCTGGATCAAGAGCATATCGATGAAATTATAGAATCTGATATTCCTTCCATCCTTATTCACAAGGAGACCCCCAACTCTTCTGATTACTCCATCATATACAATACGCTACAGAAGGACCCCAGTAACACGGAAATTGATGCCATCCGGCACATTTACCGCCAGCTCCGCAGTGCAGAACCGGCAGACGATGCCAGCGCGCGCGAAGTGATCAACAACCTCTTCTTCTCAGAGAAGAGATACGATTTGGGCGACGTAGGGCGTTACAGGATGAACAAAAAGCTGGGTCTCGATATAGATGAAAACATTCGTGTGTTAACAAAAGAAGACATCATCGAGATCATTAAATACCTCATCGAACTGGTGAACTCCAAAGCTGTGGTTGACGATATCGACCATTTAAGCAACAGGCGTGTCCGCACCGTTGGGGAACAACTATATTCTCAGTTCGGAGTTGGCTTGAACCGCATGGCGCGCATCATCCGTGAAAGAATGAACGTGCGCGACAACGAGGTCTTCACCCCGATCGACCTGATCAACGCGAAGACCATCTCTTCCGTTATCAATACTTTCTTCGGCACTCATGCGCTGTCGCAGTTCATGGACCAGACTAATCCGTTGGCTGAGATCACCAATAAGCGCCGCCTTTCGGCACTGGGTCCCGGAGGCCTTTCGCGCGAACGCGCCGGCTTTGAGGTGCGCGACGTTCACTACACGCACTATGGGCGCCTCTGTCCGATTGAGACACCCGAAGGGCCTAATATCGGCCTTATCTCTTCGCTCTGCGTTTATGCCAAGATCAACGATCTGGGCTTTATCGAAACGCCTTACCGCAAAGTTGAAGACGGCGTGGTAAACACCCGGAACGACGAAGTGGTCTATCTTTCTGCCGAAGAAGAAGAAGATAAAGTGGTTGCACAAGGAAACGCTCCGCTGGACGAAAAGGGCGGGTTTATTTTGCCGCGCGTAAAATCGAGATTGGAAGCGGATTATCCGCTTGCAACACCCGATGAGGTGGACCTGATGGACGTTTCGCCCATGCAAATCGCTTCTATTGCCGCGGCGCTTATCCCGTTCCTCGAGCACGATGACGCTAACCGCGCCCTTATGGGTTCGAACATGATGCGCCAGGCGGTTCCGCTCATTAAAAGTGAAGCCCCCATCGTAGCCACCGGTATTGAAGGCCGGCTGGTTAAAGATTCCCGCACGCAATTGATGGCTGAAGGGAACGGTGAAATTATTTACGCGGATGCAACCACAATCAAGGTAAAATACGACAGGACAGAGGAAGAAGAATTTACCAGTTTTGAAGATTCCGTCAAAACCTACGAAATTCCTAAATTCCGCAAGACCAACCAAAATACAACCATCGACTTGCGCCCGATCTGTAAATTAGGGCAAAAAGTCTCCAAAGGCGATATCCTGACCGAAGGTTTTGCCACCGAAAACGGCGAGCTCGCGCTGGGCCGTAACCTTAAAGTGGCGTTCATGCCTTGGAAAGGTTACAACTTTGAGGATGCTATCGTCCTGAACGAAAGGCTGGTAAGTGAAGATATATTCACCTCGGTTCACGTGGAAGAGTTCTCTCTCGAAGTGCGTGAGACTAAACGCGGGTTGGAAGAGCTTACCTCCGACATTCCCAACGTAAGTGAAGAGGCCACCAAAGATCTGGATGAACACGGAATTATCCGCGTGGGCGCCCGCGTTAAACCGGGTGATATCCTGATCGGAAAGATTACGCCAAAAGGCGAATCCGACCCTTCACCCGAAGAAAAGCTGCTTCGCGCCATCTTTGGCGACAAAGCAGGCGACGTGAAGGATGCTTCGTTGAAAGCTTCACCGTCACTCAAGGGCGTGGTTATCAATACAAACCTGTTCTCAAAAGCTGCCAAGAAGGGCAAAAGCAAGTTGTCGAACAAGGCGCTTCTTCCCAAACTCGACGAAGAGTATGAAAATAAGATGGAAGACCTGCGAAAGTTGCTTATCGATAAACTCTTACATATCACCGAAGGTAAAACATCTGCCGGAGTGAAGGATTACACCAATATGGATATCGTTCCCAAAGGGGCGAAATTTACGTTGAAGGTCCTTTCAGACATTGATTACCAATCGGTTCAACTGAGTAAATGGACAGCCGACGCTCACAAGAACCAATTGATCCGCACAACGGTGATCAACTATTTACGCAAACACAAGGAGCTGGATGCAGAGCTGAAACGTAAACGTTTCGACCTGACTATCGGCGACGAGCTTCCTTCGGGAATCATGCAGATTGCCAAAGTTTATGTGGCTAAGAAACGCAAAATCCAGGTGGGTGATAAAATGGCCGGGCGCCACGGTAACAAAGGTATCGTATCAAAAATCGTCCGTCCGGAAGATATGCCTTTCCTTGCCGACGGAACTCCGGTTGACATTGTTCTCAACCCGCTGGGCGTACCGTCGCGTATGAACCTGGGGCAGATCTTTGAAACCGTTTTAGGTTGGGCAGGGAAAAACCTGAACGTGAAATTTGCGACACCCATTTTCGACGGCGCGTCATTAGACGATCTCAATGAATGGACAGACAAGGCCGGTGTTCCCCGTTACGGGAAAACATACCTGTACGATGGCGGAACAGGCGAGCGTTTTGATCAACCGGCCACCGTGGGCATCATCTATATGTTGAAACTCGGACATATGGTGGAAGACAAGATGCATGCCCGCTCCATCGGTCCGTACTCGCTCATTACGCAGCAGCCTCTCGGCGGTAAAGCACAGTTTGGAGGACAGCGTTTTGGAGAGATGGAGGTTTGGGCGCTCGAAGCCTTCGGCGCGTCGCACATCCTGCAGGAAATCCTGACCGTTAAATCCGACGACGTTGTCGGACGTTCAAAAGCTTACGAAGCCATCGTGAAAGGTGAACCGATGCCGCAACCCGGCATTCCCGAATCGCTGAACGTACTGCTTCACGAGCTTAAAGGTCTGGGGTTGAGTGTAGAACTCGACTAATTAAATCATTGGCACATTATTAAAACAATAACTCTTTATAAAACAACAATATGGCATTTAGAAAAGAAAATAAAATAAAGAGTAACTTTTCAAAAATAACCATCAGTTTGGCATCTCCCGAACAAATACTGGAAAGTTCATTCGGCGAAGTGTTAAAACCTGAAACCATTAACTACCGCACCTACAAACCGGAACGCGACGGTTTATTTTGCGAACGCATTTTCGGCCCCGTAAAAGATTACGAATGCCATTGCGGCAAATATAAAAGGATTCGTTACAAGGGTATTGTCTGCGACCGTTGCGGTGTGGAAGTTACGGAAAAGAAAGTACGCCGTGAGCGCACCGGGCATATCCACTTAGTGGTTCCTGTGGCGCACATCTGGTATTTCAGGTCGTTACCCAATAAAATAGGTTATCTGTTGGGTATCCCTACCAAAAAGCTGGATTCCATCATCTATTACGAAAGATATGTGGTCATACAGCCGGGTGTGCTCGAAGACAAAGTAGCTGAAAAAGATCTACTGAGTGAAGAAGAATATCTCGGTTTGCTGGATACCCTTCCAAAGGATAATCATCTGCTGGAAGATACCGATCCCAACAAATTCATTGCCAAGATGGGAGCCGAGGCTATCCTGGATATGCTGGAACGCATCAATCTGGATAAACTGGCCAATCAACTGCGTCACCGCGCAAGCACCGACACTTCCCAGCAACGCAAGAACGAGGCCTTGAAACAACTTCAGGTGGTGGAAGCGTTCAGGGGATCCAAAAGCGTGAATAAACCGGACTGGATGATCATGAAAGTGATCCCCGTAATCCCGCCCGATTTGCGCCCGCTGGTTCCGTTAGACGGCGGACGTTTCGCCACATCAGACCTCAACGACCTGTATCGCAGGGTAATTATCCGCAACAACCGCCTGAAAAGGCTGATAGATATTAAAGCTCCCGACGTGATCCTGCGCAACGAAAAACGCATGTTGCAGGAAGCTGTTGACTCATTGTTCGACAACTCACGCAAATCGAGCGCTATTAAAACCGACTCGAACCGTCCGTTGAAATCTCTTTCCGACAGCCTGAAAGGGAAGCAGGGACGTTTCCGCCAGAACCTGCTCGGTAAGCGTGTGGATTACTCCGCCCGTTCGGTTATCGTTGTCGGCCCCGAGCTTAAAATGCACGAATGCGGCATTCCAAAAGATATGGCCGCCGAACTTTATAAACCGTTCATCATCCGCAAACTCATTGAGAGGGGTATTGTAAAAACGGTAAAATCGGCCAAGAAGATCGTTGACCGAAAAGAACCCGTAGTTTACGACATCCTGGAGTACGTGATGAAAGGGCACCCCGTCCTCCTGAACCGTGCCCCTACCCTTCACCGTTTGGGTATTCAGGCTTTCCAGCCTAAGCTCATCGAAGGGAAAGCCATTCAGCTTCATCCGCTGGCATGTACGGCATTCAACGCCGACTTCGATGGCGACCAGATGGCCGTTCACCTGCCCCTTGGCAACGAGGCTATTCTGGAGGCGCAAATCCTGATGCTGGCTTCGCACAACATCCTTAATCCCGCCAACGGCGCACCTATTACCGTTCCGTCGCAGGACATGGTACTGGGATTGTATTACATTACAAAAATACGTCCGGAAGCACGGGGCGAAGGCATGACTTTCTACGGCGAAGAAGAGGCCATTATCGCATACAACGAAGGCAAAGTGGATATCCACGCGCTAGTAAATGTTTTGGTCGATGATATTGATGAAAACGGGGATCCCATACGCAAAATGCACCAAACCAGCATTGGCCGTGTAATCACAAACGAGTACATACCGAAAGAAGTCGGATACATCAATGAGCTGCTCTCGAAAAAATCGCTTCGCGAAATTATCGGGAAAGTAATTAAAACCTGCGGAGTGGCACGTACAGCCCAATACCTGGACGACATCAAAGACCTGGGTTACAAAATGGCGTTCAAGGGCGGATTGTCTTTCAATCTCGAAGATGTGATCATCCCGAAAGAAAAGGAGGATCTGATTCAGCAAGGTTACGAAGAAGTGGAGCAGATCATAGAGAATTACAACATGGGATTTATCACGTACAACGAGCGCTACAACCAGATTATCGATACTTGGACGCACATCAACTCCAAGCTGTCGAATATTCTCATGAAGCAGCTTGCCGAAGACGATAAAGGATTTAACTCCGTGTACATGATGCTCGATTCGGGCGCCCGTGGTTCACGCGAGCAAATCCGCCAGCTTTCCGGCATGCGTGGTCTGATGGCTAAACCGCAGAAGAGCGGCGCCGAAGGGGCACAAATCATCGAGAACCCCATTCTTTCGAACTTCAAGGAAGGGCTTTCGGTATTGGAATACTTTATCTCCACCCACGGTGCGCGTAAAGGGCTTGCCGACACGGCTCTGAAAACGGCCGATGCCGGTTACCTGACCCGTCGTCTGGTGGACGTTTCGCAAGACGTCATTATCAACGAAGTTGACTGCGGCACATTGCGCGGATTGGCCGCCACAGCCATCAAGAACAACGACGAGGTAATTGCTTCGCTTTACGAACGCATCTTAGGCCGGGTTTCCGTACACGATGTTCCACATCCTACCACCGGAGAAATATTGGTAAGCGCCGGAGAAGAAATTACGGAAGAGATCGCCGAAAAAATAGACAAATCACCCATCGAACGCGTAGAAATCCGTTCAGTGCTCACTTGCGAATCCCGCCACGGTGTCTGTGCAAAATGCTACGGAAGGAATCTGGCTAGCGGGCAAATGGTACAAAAAGGAGAAGCCGTAGGCGTAATTGCCGCACAATCCATTGGTGAGCCGGGTACACAGCTTACGCTCCGTACGTTCCACGTGGGAGGTATCGCTTCTAACATTGCTGCCGAAAGCAGGATCATCACCAAATACGATGGTATTTTGGAGTTCGACGAGCTACGCTACGTTGAGACCCGGGATGCTGAAGGCAAAGCGTACAAAGTTGTAGTAAGCCGGTTGGTTGAAATGCGGATTATTGACCCCAACACCCGGATCATCCTGTTGTCGCACAACATTCCTTATGGATCCAAGTTGTATTTCAACGATAACGACAAGGTTAAGAAAGGCGATCTGATCTGCGAATGGGATCCGTTCAATGCGGTAATTATCTCCGAAGCAACCGGTAAGATCAAGTTCGAGAATTTCATTGAAGGGATTACCTACAAGGTTGAATCGGACGAACAAACCGGATTGAAAGAAAAAGTCATCATCGAATCACGCGATAAAACAAAGGCTCCATCGGCCCATATCGTAAACGAGGATGATGACGTGCTTCGCACTTACTCTCTGCCGCTTGGCGCTCACATTGTGAAAAACGAAGACGACGAAATTAAAGTGGGCGACGTATTGGTGAAGATTCCCCGGGCAATAGGAAAATCGGGCGACATCACGGGAGGCCTTCCACGCGTCACCGAATTGTTCGAAGCGCGTAATCCGTCTAATCCCGCCGTTGTTTCCGAGATTGACGGCGAAGTTTCGTTCGGCAAGATCAAACGCGGTAATCAAGAGATCTCCATCACGTCAAAAACCGGAGAAATCAAAAAATATCTTGTTCCGCTATCGAAACAGATACTTGTGCAGGAAAACGACTTTGTGCGTGCCGGCATGCCGTTATCCGACGGAGCAATCACCCCGGCGGACATTTTAGCGATCATGGGTCCTACTGCCGTTCAGGAATATATCGTGAACGAAGTTCAGGACGTGTATCGACTTCAGGGTGTGAAGATTAACGATAAGCACTTCGAAGTAATCGTCCGCCAGATGATGCGTAAGGTAGAGGTAGTTGAACCGGGCGATACCCGGTTCCTGGAACAACAATTGGTTGACAAGCACGAAATGATGGAAGAGAACGACCGCATATGGGGTAAAAAAGTGATCATCGACGCGGGAGATTCCCAGATTTTTGAGCCGGGACAAATTGTTACCGTGCGCAAATTGCGCGATGAGAACAGTTCGCTGAAACGCCGCGACCTGAAATTGGTTGAGAGCCGCGACGCTATTCCCGCAACCGCCAATCAGGTGTTGCAGGGTATCACGCGTGCCGCGCTGCAAACCACCAGCTTCATGTCTGCCGCTTCGTTCCAGGAGACCACCAAGGTGCTGAACGACGCAGCCATCAACGGAAAAGTAGATACGTTGGAAGGATTGAAAGAAAACGTAATTTGCGGGCACCTGATTCCGGCTGGAACAGGCTTGAGAGAATACGATAAAATAATTGTAGGCTCAAAAGAAGATTTCGACAAAATGAATGCCGGTAGGCGTTCACCCTTGTACCAGGAAGTGGAAGAGGCGTAAATGAAAAAAACAGGAGAAAACAATTTTTGTTTTCTCCTGTTTTTTTATTGTTGTTCCAACTTCAACGTTTTGCTCGGCTGGTCACAGACTTCGGTTGGCCCGAAATACTGAATTGGCCCCGGATAAACGTAATCGGTTTCAATCGCCCATTTATCCCGCTGGCCGGCGAAGTACCTGAACGGCTTGCCATCCAATTTGACCAATGCCTTTTGTATAACCGGCTTCATTTCTCCGTGACGGCGCTCCATGTTCATCATCATCGTGATGGGAGTCCCGCCTGCAATCCATTCAGACGCAGGGGCTGTAGTGTTGCGTACCGATGACATATATCCGGTTTTGCCCGCGGCAATCAGCATCGAAGCGGTATATCCCAGCGAATAGCAGTAATCGGCATCGTAATTCGATGGTGCGGCACAACGCCCTTCATAGCCGAAAAAGTGGGTTATGGTAGCGAATTTACCGGAGTACTTTCCCTCTTTTTTCCACTCTTCGAGCCGTGTTTTCACCATTTCCGCCAACAGTTTTTCAGTCTCTATCAATGAAACCTGCACGTTTCCGTGCGGGTCGCGGTCGAGCGTTAACTGACGGGCAACCGCTTCGGGGAGGCTGGCGTAAATCTCGGAATTTTCCGGCGAAAGTTTGCCGATGATGTAATCACGTTTTCCCGAACGGCGTACCAGATCAAACTCGGCCTGGTTATGAGCCAAAAAGTCATTCAGCTCGGCAATCAACGCCTTCATCGCCGGAATAAATTCAACCAATCCCTCCGGGATCAAAACTGTTCCGAAATTCATTCCCTTCTCAGCACGATTAACAACAACAGCAGCAATATCGTTGATAATATCGTCGAGCGATTGTTGTTTGGCTTCCACTTCTTCCGATATAATGCAAATATTGGGTTGGGTTTGTAAAGCACATTCCAAAGCAATATGCGAAGCAGAACGCCCCATCAGTTTAATGAAGTGCCAGTATTTACGTGCTGAATTACAGTCGCGCTGGATGTTTCCGATCACTTCCGAATAGACCTTACAAGCAGTATCGAATCCGAACGATGTTTCAATCTGCCCGTTTTTAAGATCCCCGTCGATGGTTTTAGGACAGCCGATTACCTGCACACCGGCGCCGATAGATTGGTAATATTCGGCCAGCACGCATGCGTTGGTATTGGAATCGTCTCCACCAATAATGACCAGCGCCCGGATATGAAGTTTCTTCAAAATCTCCAATCCTCTGTCAAACTGATCTTTATCTTCGAGTTTGGTACGTCCCGAGCCGATGATGTCAAAACCTCCCGTATTACGGTATTCGTCGATAATATCGGCGGTAAGTTCTTTATACTCGTGGTTTATCAGCCCCGCAGGTCCCAAAATAAATCCGTAAAGCCGGCTATCCGGATTTAATCGCTTAATTCCATCGAAAATTCCGGCAATCACGTTGTGTCCGCCCGGAGCTTGTCCGCCCGATAGGATTACACCAACATTTACGGGATTTTCCAATCCCATCTCACCTGAGGATTGTTCAAAAGTAATGATGGGCATTCCATACGTGTTGGGAAATAGTTTTTTAATCTCCTCCTGGTTGCCCGCCGATGTAGTAACAGCCCCCACTTTGGATTGCACATTGCCGTTCAGTACATGAGGCATCTTAGGAACATAGCTTGCTCTTGCAATTTGTAAAGCACTCTTTGACATTCTGTTGTAATATTTAATGGATTAATTTCTTATTGACAGTTCACCTAAAAAAGAGTTCAAATTTAGTAATTTTTTTTGAGATACTCAAGCGATTAGTAAGAACTTACCAAAACAGTTTCTAATCATTCAACAATTTTAAATTTGGCAAACTTCAGCAGCAGTTGTTTCTGCCCGGCGGAGTCGAACTCAACAAAAGCCCGCTTATCTCCTCCCGATTGTTCAATAGCCGTAACCACTCCCCTGCCGAATCGTTCGTGTTCAATCACATTTCCTTCTTTCAGCTGCTCCGCTTCTTCAGAGAGTGGCAATGAAGTATTGACCGGCCGGTTGACGGGGGTCCGGCGCAACGATTCCCAAAAGCCGTCGGGTGTTCCTTTCCCGGAAAGCGGCAATGTGTTTTGTTCCATCAGCAGGAACCTGGAATCGATATCCTTGAGGAACTGGCTTTCACGCGTGATGTTCGTAGTTCCGTTTCTGAAACGGCTCTTTGCAAAGGTAATGGTACATGTTTTTTTTGCACGGGTGATAGCCACATAAAACAGGCGCCGTTCTTCTTCCAGTCCGCGCGGTTCGAATTTTGCCATATCCGACGGGAAGAGGCCTTCTTCCATCCCCACCACAAAAACATGATTAAATTCCAGTCCTTTGGCAGAATGCACCGTCATCAGCGTAACTCTCTCGTTATCGGCATCGTCTCCCATATCCTGATCGGTAAGGAGTGAAACTTCCGAAAGGAAGTCCGCTAAGCGGATGTTCTCGTCACCCTGTTCCCGTCTTTCGGAAACAAACACGTTTATTGCATTCAGTAATTCCTGAATATTTTGCGCGCGGCTCATCCCTTCGGGGGTTAAATCTTCGTAAGCCTCCTTAACGATACCCGTGCTTTTCAGCACCGTTTGAGCCAGTTCGCAGGCGTCCTGTATTTCGTTAGCGGCAATGAATCCGTCTATCAATTCGTGAAACAGTGCGAGCCTCTTGGCCGTACCCGAATTCACATCCAGGTTATATTGCAGCGGCGACGACAACACCTGCCACAGGCTGGCATTATGCAGGCGGGCGCTTTCGCTTATTTTGCCCACCGTAACATCGCCAATTCCCCGTGCCGGGTAATTTATGATGCGGCGGAACGCCTCCTCATCGCCGGGATTCACGATTAGCCTGAAATAGCTGATGATGTCTTTAATCTCCTTCCGCTGATAGAAAGAGAGGCCGCCATAAATGATATAGGGAATATTTTTTTTTCGCAGCGACTCTTCAAAAATCCGCGATTGAGCGTTGGTGCGGTAGAGGATAGCAAAATCCGAAAATCCGGCATGTCCTTCGTAGCGCATCCGCGCTATTTTATTAGCGACAATAAGCCCCTCCTCAAAATCGGAAAAAGCGCTAAGCACCTCTATTTTGTCACCCTCCTCATTCTCCGAAAAAACATCTTTAAAGATCTGTTCTTTATTTTTCTTTATAAGGCTGTTGGCCGCGTTTACAATATTCTTGGTTGACCGGTAATTTTGTTCTAACTTAAATATCTGTGTTTGGGGAAAGGTGGATTTAAATTTCAGAATATTATCGATATTGGCTCCACGGAACGAATAAATGCTTTGCGCGTCATCGCCCACCACACAGACCCGATGATGCAGCCCGGCCAATTGCTTCACGATAAGATGCTGCGCAAAGTTGGTATCCTGGTACTCGTCAACGAGCACGAACTGGAAACGATTACGATAGTTTTCCAGCACATCGGGGTTATCGCGCAGCAGGATATTGGTGTACATCAGTAGATCGTCAAAATCCATACTGTTGGCGGCCTTCAGGCGATTCTGGTAACGCTGGTAGATCTCGGAGAGCCTCGGCCGTTTAGAGGCGCGGTCGTACTCAATGATCTCTTTGTTCTGCGCGTACATCCCGGGCGTCACCAGTCCGTTTTTCGCTCTCGATATCTGGTTGTGGACACCCCCGGGTTTATAAATCTTATCGTCCAGTTGCATTTCTTTAATGATGAGGCGTATCAGGTTGGTAGAATCGGAAGAGTCGAAAATCGTAAAATTTGAAGTAAACCCTATTTTTTCGGCTTCGTTGCGCAGAATACGTGAAAAGACGGAGTGAAACGTTCCCATCCACAACTGGCGCGCTTTCTTCTCCCCCACCAAATCGGCAATTCGCGACTTCATTTCCCGTGCGGCTTTGTTGGTAAAAGTCAGCGCCAGTATATAATACGGCGGGAGACCCTGTTCCAGCAAATAAGCAATTTTATAGGTAAGGACGCGGGTTTTTCCCGATCCGGCACCGGCAATAATCAACGACGGACCATCACAGAACTCAACGGCTTCGCGTTGTTTGGAATTTAATTGATTGAGGAGTTGCTCCATTTTTTCGAATAATATAATACAAAAATACGATTTTTACGCGTATAATCATAAAAAAACCGCTCTCTGCTGAAAGCGGTCTTATAAAGTACCGATAGTAGGTACTATCAAACCACGTTCAACACGCGAAATATACCCTTTGTCAACCCCCACACGTTCTGCCAGTTGAGCTTGGGTAAGGTGGGCATTTTTTCGGGCATTCATAAGTATTTGAGCATTATAATCTTCCCACGCTTCTTGCTCTTTCGAAAAAAACCGATATTGATTACCAGACATTTAACAGCTCATAGTGCGCAATGTGGGCTAATGGAAGGAGAATAAATAAGACAACCTTTTTCGAGAGAATACTGCCTGCAGGGTGGAGATTGTCGAAGAAAACCCGAAGGGCTATGAGGTTGTCGTTTTATTCCCTTTTTTTACATTTGTGTTCAGTTTGGATAAGAATAATTTTGAGATTTTTTGTAGATGCGATCAAAGGAGTGGCACACTTGTTTATAGCACGATATTGGTTCACACAGATTTTGATTGTACCTTTATACCCTAAAATACAGAAGTATGGAGTATCAGGGAGAGATTATACTCTACCAACCCGAAGAAGCGGTACGGTTAGAGGTTCGTTTGGAGGATGAAACGGTTTGGCTTACGCAGGCGCAAATGGTAGAACTGTTCCAAACGAGCAAGCAAAATATAAGTCTGCACGTTAGTAACATATTTAAAGAGGGCGAACTTCGGAGAGAAGCAACTGTCAAGGAATCCTTGACAGTTCAAATTGAGGGAAATCGTTCCGTAAAAAGGAACGTAACATATTTCAATCTGGATGTTATTATTTCTGTCGGCTATCGTGTAAAGAGCCAAAGGGGTACGGATTTTCGTATTTGGGCGACAAAAATATTGAAAGAATACCTGCTCAAAGGCTATGCCATTCACAAGCGTGTGGAGCAGCTGGAACGGACAGTGGCGACACACAGCGAAAAGATTGACTTTTTTGTTCGCACATCGTTGCCTCCGGTAGAGGGTATCTTCTTCGACGGACAGATATTCGATGCCTACACTTTCGCTACCAATCTGATAAAGTCAGCAAAGAAATCGCTTGTGGTCATTGATAACTATGTAGATGAAAGCGTGTTGCTTATACTCAGTAAAAGGAAAGTCAGCGTAACGGCAACCATCTATACCAAGCAAATAACCCCTCAACTCAACCTTGATTTGACCAAGCACAACAATCAATACGCCCCTATCAACATCCGAACATACCGGCAGGCTCACGATAGATTTGTGATAATAGACAATACAGAAGTCTATCATATTGGCGCTTCGCTCAAAGACTTGGGTAAGAAACTGTTCGCTTTCTCAAAGATGGATATGCCGGCAGCTACGATTTTGAAGATGCTGTAACCGGGCAAGAAACAAAATTCCCCCAACTTATGGAATATCCGAAGTTTGGGGAATTTTATTAAGCTACACATTTTCTTATCAGCCACTTCTGAAATCTTTCCGCGCTTAGCCGAAAAGCAACGGCGATAATCATCTCCAAACCGTAGTAGTCGGGATAGATTTTCAGTCCCTCAACGGTACAAGATAGCGTACAGTCCTCACTTGCCCAAGCATCATAAAAAAACCGCTCTCTGCTGAAAGCGGTCTTATAAAGTACCCGGATCTTTCGCTTAAGTGTACGGGCGTAATTCGACCGAGAGCCCCATAGCAGCTACAATTTTGTAAAAAGTACCGATAGTAGGTACTATCAAACCACGTTCAACACGCGAAATATACCCTTTGTCAACCCCCACACGTTCTGCCAGTTGAGCTTGGGTAAGGTGGGCATTTTTTCGGGCATTCATAAGTATTTGAGCATTATAATCTTCCCACGCTTCTTGCTCAGCCTTTCTTCTTTCGGGTGAACCGGATTTACCAAATTCTCTTTCTAATTCGGCACTAATATCGTAAAGTTCAATCTCCTTTCCGTTCATAATATCCTCCATAAGCCACTATTCTTCGCCTCATCTCACAAAAATATGAAAAGTTATAATATAATACAACTTTTATCCGAGAAAAAAAACCGCTCTCTGCTGAAAGCGGTCTTATAAAGTACCCGGATCTGATTCTTACCTGAAGGTGTAGCGCAAGCTAAGCGCTAAGCCGGCAAACCAGTAATCGTTGTAGTCGTTGGTGAAGTTGAACGATGGTTTCCAGTCCAGTGAGATGGCAAAAGGAGCCGTAGGGAATGCGTATTCAAGCCCGGCAAGCAAATCCGCTCCCAACAAAAAACTGCCTCCATGATGATCCTTATGATAGACATTTCCAATGTGAGCCCCCAAGCCGACATACCAGTCCAGACCGGGCGCTCCCGGAAGCGGTTGCTGATATTCATACAATCCTGTTAATTGAAAATAATGCGGAGAAGCGCTTAAAATACCTTCGAATGCGCTTGCCGGAGCAAAGAAATGCTTCAAGGTGATACCGCTGTCATACCCTATTCTGGCACCGAAAGCGGTTTTGTAACTCTGTGCGCTTGCAGTTGTGGTAATGGCTGCAACAGCCAGCAATGTAACGATAAATAAGTTTCTAAATTTCATAAGTTAATGTTTAAAATAAATATTTACTCCAGTGTATTTAGCACTTTTGTCTATAATTAACACCCCTCTTTGAAATTTGTTTAGAAACTGTTTTGAATTTTACGAATTATAGTTGCATTTTCATATAACATATCCTGCAAAGCGGCTGATATTCCTGCATTTCGCCCAACATCACCTGTTTGTCATTGGCAACCAGCCGGTGCGAATAGCTGGCAAGCGAACCGCAGCCAACACAAATGGCATGTACTTTGGTAACCTCATCGGCAATAGCGCAAAGGCCGGGCATCGGCCCGAACGGAACCCGCTTAAAATCCATGTCGAGCCCGGCAACTATCACCCGCACACCTTGGTCGGCAAGTTGCTGGCAAACATCGGCAAGGCCTTCGTCGAAAAACTGCGCCTCATCTATTCCTACCACTTCCACTTCGGACGAGAGCAGCAGGATGTTGCTGGAGTGCTCGACGGGTGTTGAGGGAATAGAGTTTTTGTCGTGCGACACCACCTCCTCCTGCGAATACCTAACATCGATCAACGGTTTAAATATTTCCACTTTCTGACGGGCAATCTTCGCCCGGCGAAGCCTTCGGAGCAGCTCTTCCGTCTTTCCGGAGAACATTGAGCCGCAAATGACTTCGATACGCCCTTTACGTTGGGTTTCGTTGGGATTGTTTTCGTTGTACATAATCGGGATGCGGGGTCATTTCCCTTTCACTATTTTTTTAATTTCATTCAATTTATTCAATGCCTCAATGGGGGTGAGATTGTTGACATCCAGGTTAAGGATTTCATCACGGACCTGGCTTAAAACCGGATCGTCCAGTTGAAAGAAACTCAACTGGTATCCCTCGCGTTTTTCGATAATATCTTTTATCGGCTTTTTAATGCCCTGTTTACGGTTGGCAGCTTCCATCTGCTCAAGGATCGCTTCCGACCGTTTGGTGATACTTTGCGGCATCCCGGCCATTTTGGCAACGTGAATGCCGAAGCTGTGTTCACTTCCTCCCGGGACAAGTTTTCGCAGGAAAATGACCTTATTGTCAATTTCCTTAACGGCAACGTTATAGTTTTTGATTCGCTTAAACGTTTTTTCCATCTCGTTCAACTCGTGATAATGTGTGGCAAAAAGTGTTTTTGCCCTTGCCTTGGGATGCTCGTGAATGTATTCCACTATCGACCACGCGATAGAAATTCCATCGTACGTGCTTGTTCCCCTTCCCAATTCATCAAAAAGCACGAGGCTTCGCTCCGAAATATTGTTGATAATATTGGCTGCTTCGTTCATTTCTACCATAAACGTTGATTCGCCCATGGATATATTATCCGATGCGCCGACGCGGGTAAAGATCTTGTCCACCAGCCCTATCTTTGCCGATTCTGCCGGGACAAAGCTCCCGATCTGCGCCATAATCGTTATCAGCGCCGTTTGGCGCAGCAAGGCAGATTTTCCCGCCATGTTGGGCCCGGTAATGATCATGATCTGCTGTGAATCCCTGTCGAGATATACATCATTAGCAATATACGGTTCATCGTGCGGAAGTTGTTTTTCGATTACGGGGTGGCGTCCGCCTTTAATATCAAGGACATCCGACTCGTTTATTTCGGGGCGGATGTATTTATTCTCCCGCGCCGTTTTTGCAAAAGACAACAAGCAGTCGGCCCGCGCAATAACATTCGCGTCACCCTGAATGGCAGGAATATATTCTATCAGGCTCTCCACAAGAGAGCTGTAAAGCTCCGTCTCGAGTGATACAATTTTTTCTTCAGCGCCCAATATTTTCTCTTCATACTCTTTCAGCTCCTCGGTAATGTACCGCTCCGCATTTACCAGCGTTTGTTTTCGTATCCACGTTTCGGGGACCTTGTCCTTGTGTGCATTCCGTACTTCAATATAATATCCGAAGACATTATTGAACGCAATTTTCAAAGACGGGATACCGGTCTCGGCGCTTTTCCGCTGCTGCAACTGCAACAGGTAATCTTTGCCCGAGTAGGCAATTTCACGAAGTTCGTCCAGCTGCGCATGCACTCCTTTTTTAATCACCCCTCCTTTATTTAACAGGGCAGGCGGATCGGGAAGAATTTCGCGTTCAATCCGGTCGCGAATCACGGGGCAAGGATTTAATTGCCTGCCCATCTCGTTGAGGTTGGTATTTTCGGACGCCAGGAATGCTTCCCGCACGGGTTCTATTGCCGTCAGCGCCACCTTGAGCTGCACCACTTCGCGCGGAGAGATCCTGCCAACGGCAGCTTTGGATATAATTCGCTCCAGATCACCGATAAGTGAGAATTTTTCTTCGAGCAATTGTTTCAATTCTGTTTCTCGAAAAAAGTTTTCCACCACATCCAGGCGATTTTCGATGAGTTTGGCCTCTTTGAGTGGAAACACCATCCACCGGCGCATCATGCGCGATCCCATGGGAGAGATGGTTTTATCGAGTACTTCGAGTAAGCTCTTTCCGCCTTCGTTCATAGTGGAAACCAGTTCCAGGCTGCGTACCGTGAATTTATCCAGGCGTACGTAACGGCTTTCATCAATTTGCCTAAGCGAAGCAATGTGGCTGATCTGCGTGTGTTGCGTTATATCCAAGTAATACAACACGGATCCGGAAGCAATTATTCCAAGGGTCAGGTTTTGCACACCAAATCCCTTTAAGTTTTTTGTATTGAAATGGTTTAATAAACGGTCGCGGGCGGCGTTCTCGGTAAATATCCAATCGTCGAGTTCAAAAACGAAGTAGTCCGTCCCGAAATATTCTTCAAATTTACGTTTACTGCCCCGCTCGATCAGGATTTCCTTGGGTGAAAAGTTGGAAAGCAGTTTGTCAATTTCGTCTTTGTCACCTTCGGTTGTGAGAAATTCACCGGTTGAGATATCGAGAAAAGAGATGCCGAACAACTTTCCGTTTGCTGAATAAACGGCTCCAAGGAAATTATTTTCCTTGTGATTCAACACATTATCATTGATAGAAACACCCGGTGTAACCAATTCGGTGATACCCCGCTTAACAATAGTTTTGGTAAGTTTCGGGTCTTCCAGCTGGTCGCAGATAGCCACACGTTTTCCTGCACGAACCAGTTTAGGCAGGTACGTGTCAAGAGCGTGATGCGGGAATCCGGCCAATTCCACAAATTGAGCCGTACCATTGGCACGGCGTGTCAGTGTAATTCCTAAGATCTCAGAAGCGGTGATGGCGTCATCTGAAAAAGTTTCGTAAAAATCACCTACCCTGAAGAGTAAAACAGCGTCGGGATGTTGTTGTTTAATCTCGTTGTACTGCTTCATCATTGGGGTTTCAACTATCTGCTTGCTCATAAAAGAATCAAAAAAAGAATAGCAAAGATACTATTTTTTGGTTTATTATTTACAAGAGCAGCCGCTTCAACTCCTTCACTCCCTCCGATGCCCCTTTTTTTATGTGGTGCACATCGTGCCGGCCGGTTCTCACCTCTTTGGGATCGATAAGATAAACGGGAACGTTTTTTCTCACATCATCCAATAATCCTGCTGCCGGATAGACATTCATCGAAGTGCCGATTATAACAAAGATATCTGCTTTTTCGACCATTTTTGCAGCTTCGGATATCATCGGCACAGCTTCTCCGAACCATACGATATGCGGACGCAGCTGATAACCCTTCTCACATTTATCGCCCAGTTTTATCTCCGGTTTATCCGCTGGCAATTCATAAATCAATGATTCGTCGCCGGTGGACCTTGCTTTCATCAACTCACCATGCAAGTGCAACACCTTAGTGCTTCCCGCCTGTTCGTGCAAATTGTCTATATTTTGCGTAATTACCTGGACATCAAAATACTTTTCCAACTCTGCAATTCCTTTATGTCCTTCATTGGGCTTTGCATTCAGCAGCTCACGGCGACGGGTATTGTAAAACTCCAACACCAATTCCGGATTCCTCTCAAACCCTTCGGGGGTAGCCACATCTTCCACGGGATACTTATCCCACAATCCGCCCGAATCGCGGAATGTTGATATTCCGCTTTCAGCGCTCATTCCTGCTCCGGTAAGTACAACAAGTTTCTTTTTCATTTTCTTTGATCATTTATTTAAGTTTCGCAAGTCGTATGATTGCGACTAAATCATCCTCTGCCCTTCTACAAATATAGTTTTTTATCCTCAAAATAAGAATTATTCCGTATTAAATTCGTACTTTTGTTTCCAAATGAATAGGAAACAACTCATTATAAATAAGATTGTGAAGTTAGCGCAGGCCAATTTCCCTAATTCGGAGATTTTTTTATACGGTTCCAGAGCAAGGAATGACAGTAGAAAAGATTCAGATTGGGATTTATTGGTATTACTCAATACTACCCTGTTGCCCTTCAGTAATGAACAACAAATTTTAGATGATTTCTATGAATTGGAATTAGAAAGCGGAGAAATTTTTTCACCCCTGATTTACACTAAATCCGACTGGGAAAACAAACACTTTTTTACACCTTTGTATGAAAACATCCAAAACGAAGGAATCAGAATAAAATAATGGAATCCAAAAAAGATTTGATTATATACCGTCTTCGGAGAGCAAAAGAGACATTGGAAGATGCTGAAATTTTAGCAGAGCACTATAAATGGAACTCATGTATTAATAGACTTTATTATGCTTGCTATTACGCTGTAATAGCGCTTCTATTAAAATATGACTTCAAAGCCATTACTCACAATGGAGTTAAATCTGTTTTTTCGGAAAATTTTATAAAAAACAATGTCATTCGAAAAGATATGGGAAAGATTTATTCTCAACTTTTTACATGGAGACAAAAAGGCGATTATGATGATTTATTTGACTTTACAGAAGAAAAAGTACTGCCTTATTTCGGACCTGTTAAGGAGCTAATTTCCATTATTGAACAAGAAATCAACAAATAATAATTTAAGTTTCATCGAGAATTCCGTATTAAATTCGTACTTTTGTTTCCAAATTGAAAAAGAAAAAAGTTTAATGGATAAATTAAGTTACGCGTTGGGAATGAGTATGGCGTCGAGCCTTGTTAATTCCGGATTAAATCAAATTGATACAGATTCGTTTGTGAAAGCGTTTATTGAAGTTATAAACAACGGCGCTGCAGAGATGAGCCCGCAGGAAGCCAATCAATATATTCAGGAATACCTGAGCAAAAGACAAAACGAGATGCTGGGTGAAAACCTCAGGATCGGCCGTGAATTTCTAGAAGCGAACAAGAAGAAAGAAGATGTGGTTACGCTCTCCAGCGGGTTACAATACAAGATTCTGAAAGAAGGCTCGGGGCCAAAACCCAAAGCGACCGAAAAAGTAAAATGCCATTACCACGGAACACTGATAAACGGCAAGGTTTTTGACAGCTCTGTAGAAAGGGGGCAACCCGCCGTATTTGGTGTGAACCAAGTGATAAAAGGCTGGGTAGAAGCATTGCAGCTGATGAGCGTCGGTTCCAAATGGAAGCTATACATCCCTTCGGAGTTAGCTTACGGAAGCCAGGGCGCCGGGAGTTCAATTGAACCCAACTCAACTTTAATTTTTGACGTTGAACTCTTAGGGATAGAGTGAGCGGAGGATATCATAAAGATAACCAACAATATAAAATAAACAGGACTAATTTAAACAAAAAAAGGAAAAATGAAACAAAAAAACTTTGTTGTACTTGGCGCACTTGCAGCATTTTCGATTATGCTGTCATCTTGCAGTAGCGGCAGTTCTGCTCCTGCCGCATCGTTGAAAAGCGATATAGATAGTATTTCTTATGCTTACGGCGTAAATCTGGCCGATCAGGGCGGATTGATGCAATACTTGGAGCAATTGGGAGTTATTCAGAATGCCTCCATTATCGAGCATGATTATCAAATGCGCATTGCTTCTGCCGATTCCATTCAGAAACAGGTATTGCAGAAAGAGATGAATGCAAAAATCGACTCCCTGAATAAGGTAAATGCTCCAAAACTGAACGACTTCATCAAGGGATTGAAAGAATCGCTTAAGGGCGGAGAAGAAAAATCGGCTTACATTCAAGGGTTAAGCATTGGGCATCAGATTTCCCAGCAGATGCTTCCTCAATTTGGGAAGATGCTGTTTGGCCAGGATTCAACCAAAAAAATCAACAACGACCAGATGCTTGCCGGCTTAATCAGCACATTGAAAAATCAAAGCACTGCTATCTCTAAATTAGACGCCAACGGGTTAATCCAGCACAAAGTAGAAGAGGCACAAGCCAGAGAACAGGCTAAACAGGAAGAAGACCTGAAAGTTCAGTACAAAGACAGTATTGCCGCCGGTGAAAAATTTCTGGCCGAAAACGGTAAGCGCGAAGGTGTAGTTACCCTTCCCAGCGGATTGCAGTACGAAGTTATTCGCAAAGGAAACGGCCCGATTCCCACGGATACCAACACAGTGAAAGTGCATTACCACGGAACCCTCATCAACGGGACTGTCTTCGACAGCAGTATCGACAGAAAAGAGCCGGCTACTTTCGGTGTAAAACAAGTCATTCCCGGATGGACAGAAGCGCTCAAACTTATGCCTGTCGGCTCGAAATGGAAACTCTATGTTCCTTACAATTTAGCTTATGGCGCACAAGACCGCGGAACCATCAAACCTTTCTCTACATTGATCTTTGATGTGGAATTGCTGGGAATAGAGAAGTAACTAACGATTCAATATTACTCACGGGGCGGCTGTCAGTCGCCCCGTTTTTTATTTAACCATATGCCATTTAATCCCCACTAACACCATCATTATTCTTCATTATCTCGATATTTACTTATAAAAGCATATATTTTAACATATAATTATTGCATAATATCAATTTTAAGATTAATTTTGCGATGTTTTAGGATATTTTAATATGCAGGTGTTTTGAGAAAAACAGAACTGAAACTTAAAATACAAAATTGATTTATTTTTAAAGGTTATTGTATGCAAAATTCAATGAAGTGTAAATAATACATCAAAATTTCACAAAATATAATATGTTAAATTCATCACAATATGTATTATATTATTTTATTTTCACATATATTTGTATGATTTCCGGTTTATCGAAAAAACCGACTGGCGCATTTGTTTATCCACACACGTAGCCGGCTCTTTCGAAAATTATAATCGATAATATTTTCAGACACATCAAAGGGTTTAATTTAAAAGTAGAATTTATGAAAAAAAAGTTTTTTATGTTTTTAGCCCTGTTTCTGGCAGGAATAGGGGTTTTAACTGCTCAGACACAAGTGCGGGGCACGGTGGTGGATGAAGCGGGGATACCGATAATCGGTGCCACCATCCAGGTAAAGGGCACCGCACAAGGCACGGTAACGGATCTTGACGGACAATTCTCTTTAACCGCTCCTGCAAATGCCACACTCGTTATTTCTTATGTAGGCCTGGTTACACAGGAAGTGCCCGTTAGTCCACGAGTAAACGTCACTCTTGTTCCGGACACTGAGCTATTACAAGAGGTGGTTGTGACTGCATTAGGAATCAGTCGTGAGAAAAAATCACTTGGTTATTCGGTTGCTGAGGTAGGCGCCGACGAAATGATTAAATCCCGTGGAGGGGTTGTCAATCCCATAAATTCATTGGTTGGCAAGGTTTCCGGATTACAGATTACAGGGTCAACCGGCAATATTGGCGGTTCATCAAAAATTCTCATCAGGGGTGCAAAATCTATTTCCGGCAATAATCAACCCTTATTCGTCATCGACGGAGTCCCCATTGAAGGCACGGATTACAATACAACTGAAGCCGCTCGGGGTGGCGGAGGATATGACTATGGTAACTTAATTCAAGACATCAATCCCGACGACATCGAATCTATTTCTGTTTTGAAAGGTCCGAATGCTTCGGCGTTGTACGGTTCACGCGCCACCAATGGTGTGGTTATGATTGTAACAAAAAAAGGTGCAAGTCAAAAAGGGCTGGGAATTTCATTTAACACAGGCATCGGATTTGAAAAGGTGAATAAACTTCCGGTAATGCAGACCAAATACGGTGGCGGATATTCGTTGGGAGCTTATGACAATAAAGGGAACCCTTTAGCCCGAATCAATGGTGTTGATTACAACATTATTGATTATGATACCGATGAAAGTTGGGGACCGGCATTCGACGGAACTACGAAATACCTCTCATGGTACGATTTGGCTAAGTGGGAAAATGGAGGGAAGGTAGGTGCTCCAACAACAAGCATCTGGCAGAAACCTGCAAATGATATAGACAAGTTCTTCGAAACAGGTGTAAGCTTAACCAATAACATCAATATATCGAGGGCAAACGATAATACGGCCTTCCGGGTTTCCTACACGAACATGTCGCTAAAAGGATATATGCCCAATAGCCATTTAAAAAAGAATTCGTTTAATGCCAGCGGATCCATCAAACTAACTAATAAATACGAGCTTTTTTCGAACATTACCTATTTGAATCAGGCAACAACCGGACGCCCTGAAACCGGTTACGGCGATAACAACGTGATGCAGAAATTTATTCAGTGGGGGCAACGCCAGCTTGACATGAAAGAGCTGAAGTCATTATACAAACTTTCTGACGGAACACAAGCCGTGTGGAACCGTACTGGATGGGACAATCCCACACCAGCGTACTCAAACAACCCGTATTGGTCCCGCTACATGAACTACCAAAACGATTCGCGAAACAGATTGTATGGAAACGCGGGCATTAAAGCATATATCTTAAAAAACCTGACCGCACAGTTTAAAACAAGTTTAGATTTTTTCAGCGATAAACAGTTTGAACGAAATGCGGTATATTCACAGGAAGAATCGAAATATGCGGAATACCACAGACAACAATACGAAATTAACAATGAACTATTGATACAGTATTCCACTAATTTAAACGAAGACTATAGCTGGAACCTGAATGTGGGAGCAAACAATATGTTCCGTAATTATCAACGGTTGGAAGGTTATTCAGTTTCAGGCCTGGTACTCCCTGAATTTTATAATTTGTCCAATTCAAAAAGTCCGGCAAAATCTGAGAACTTTACAAGCGAAAAAACCATCAATAGCTTATTTGCCAGCACTACTTTGGGGTATAGGTCTTTGGCTTATCTCGACGGGACTATCCGTAATGACTGGTCTTCCAGCTTGAATGGCAAAGGATACCTTTATTATTCTTTAACGGGGAGTTTAATCCTGTCAGATTTGATGAAACAAGATTGGCTGACTTTTTCTAAAATCAGGCTTGGTTATGCAAAAGTAGGTGGAGACACCGATCCGTATCGCATTTTTGACACCTATGCTTTCTATACTAGTTTGGACCAGAATCACGCCTATTTATTGCCTTTGGTTAAGAATAATATTGGCTTGAAACCCGAACAGACTCACTCTTATGAAGCAGGCCTCGAAGCTCGTTTTCTCAATAACAGGCTAGGCTTCGATTTCACCTTATATAAAAGCATCACACGCGACCAGATTATGCCATTATCACTCACGGGTGCCAGCGGCTACACCTCCAAGATTATTAATGCCGGCAGAATGGACAATCAGGGGTTTGAACTGAAACTTGATATTGTTCCCGTTAAAACACCCGAATTTGAATGGAATGCAACCATTACCATGGCAAGCAATAAAAACAAAGTGGTTGATCTGATTGAGGGAGTGGACTATTACCGTATCGTAAATGCTCCGTTTAAAGTAGAAATAGGCGCTTACAAAGGTCAGGAATACGGGGTTATCATGGGTACGGACTTTGTTTATGATGACAAAGGGAATAAAGTAGTTCAAGCTAACGGACTTTATGCATCCACAAGCGGCAATGTTCCCCTTGGCAGTGTATATCCGAATCTAACGGGAGGGTTACTGAACACGTTCCGATATAAAAATCTAAGTTTCAGCATTTTATTTGACGGGCAGAAAGGCGGTAAATTTTTCTCTACATCCTACATGTGGGGTATTTACTCCGGTATGCTCGAAGAAACAGCAGACAACAATGAACTGGGAATACCCAAGCGTAACGATCCGGAAGAAAATGGAGGCGTATTATTACCCGGCGTTCTTGCCGATGGCAAACCAAACGATATCAGGGTTGATGCTGAGACATGGGCCAGCGGTATGTATTCAGGACCGGCCGCTCAGGATGTATTTAAAAGCGACTTCATCAAATTAAGAGAAATAACCATTGGTTATCGGGTTCCGTTGAAATCGAAATTCATCAGTAACTTAAACATTTCTGCTTATGGGCGCAACCTGGCTCTTTGGGGGCCGGATACCAAACATTTCGACCCGGAATCTGCAACAACAAGCTCGGGAAATATTCAGGGTATTGAAGGTGGAGCTCTACCTTCGTTAGCTACTTTTGGACTTAACGTTGGATTTCAATTTTAATTAAAACATATGATAATGAAAACATTCAACAAAATATCACTCACATTACTTGCCATATTCCTGATCGTATCGTGTCAGGATATGGAAGAGCTGAACAAAAATCCGAATCAACCGGATAAAGTATCTACTTCAACCCTGCTGACAGGAGCTCAAAAGAAGATGATGGATTACATTTACGACACATGGTTCAGCGGTCGTCAGGCATTACCGTATGCTCAATATTGGAGTCAACGGAATTATACGGAAGAAGACCGTTATCAAATCCGCGAGTCTGTAAATAATAATTACTTCAATCATTTATATGTTACTGCGGGTAATTATGACCTTATCGAAAAAATGAATACAGATGATGCAACTAAGGGCGAAGCAGCTACTTATGGCGATAACAACAACCAGATAGCAGTAGCTAAGATTCTTAAAATATGGTTAATGCAGGTAATCGTTGATACATGGGGCAGCGTCCCGTATTCGGAAGCGTTCAAATTGAATGATGGTATAAATTATCCCAAATACGACGAACTGAACGTTCTGTATCCCGGGTTTATCAAAGAACTGGATGATGCCATCGCGCTCATCAACGAAGACGAAGTGGCTTTTACTTCAGGAGACAGGATATACAACGGCGATGCCACAAAATGGAAACAATTTGCAAATAGTTTAAAATGCCGGTTTGCCATTCGTCTGTCAAAAGTCGATCCAAATTGGAGAACCTATATCGACCAGGCTGTTGCTTCGGGTGTATTTACATCGAATGACGACGAAGCGATGTTTAAATACTCCAACGAAGCGCCCAACGAATGTAATTTTTACCGGGGTTATTTTGTTGACGGCCGCAACGACTTTTCAATAACAAAACCGTTCACCGATCTTCTTAAAGGGCAACCCGACACGCTGAATAATAAGCAACATCCGTGGGAAGGGGTGGTTGATCCGCGACTATCAATTTACACGACACCACGAGGAGTGAAATACATAGGGCTTCCGTACGGATTACCAAGCAGTAACATGACAACTGCCATCAGAAATGCATCACCCTCCTGGTATTTCGATGAGACGCCCCCCATTACTTTGAATAAAGATTTCTCCGTTCCATTGATGACCTACGCAGAATTGTGCTTCATTCTCAGCGAGCGTAACAATTGGGATGGGGGATGGTATGAAAAAGGAATCAGGTCTTCGGTTGAACATTGGTATGCATTAGCCGGCAAAAATATGAAAGTGGCAGATGAGGAAAAGTTGAACGATTATATCGATGCGGTAAAAGGAACGGTAAATGCCGAAACTGTGGCAACCCAGAAATATATCCATTTATATATGCAGGGCACAGAAGCATGGAGCGAGTACCGTAGAACCGGTTATCCGTTAACAATGCTCAAACCGGGAGAATTTACCTATGTGGTAGGTGGAGAAAAAGTGGCGTTTACCCCCCTTTCCGAAACAAAGGGAGATTTACCTGCCCGTGTAAAGTATCCCACTAACGAAAGCACGTTGAATCCGGATGGTTTTAATGGTGCAATAGGAAAATTACAAGACGGGACTAACAACTATTACTCCAAGATGTACTGGGACGTTAGAACAGCCCAGAATCCACATCCGGCTAACAAATAAGAATTCCGTGGAAGCGCATGCGGTGGGATACACGCAGCGGGGCAAACTGATTCTGTTAAAACTTTATTAAAAAGGTGTCTTTCGAGACACCTTTTTTGTTGTGTCCGGTACATTTCTTCTTTTAAAGTGTAATGTAAACACTTCGGTTCTTGAAAGAATATTACAAAAAAATTGAAATAAATGGGAAAAAACAATTTTATATTGAAATTTTAATTTATATTTGCGCTAACTTTGAGTTAAAACGTATGTTAATTGGTTATGAATATAAAGCCGCATTCCTTTCCTGAAGGTATTTCATGCTTTTTTATTCATACAAAAGAAGAATTTTGAATGCTTTTTGACTTTTTCTATCGTTGTTTGAATTTAGTTGAAAATAACTTAAAAGTAGAGTTTATGAAGAGAAACTACTCTTATTTTATCGCACAATCAGGTTTATCAACTTTTTTATGTTAAAGAACATTTTAGAAAAGGAACTTGGTATTAAAAAATTAATTTATATTTGCAAACATATAAGTAAACTTATTTTATGTTAATCGCTTATGAACGGGAAGACCATATCCTTTATTTCCACATATCCACCCCCAAAAATCGGTGTTTTTTTCAATAATCATGGCGATTATTTTAGAACGAAAAGATGATTTAGATACTATAATTGTTTAATTTAAAAGTAGAGTTTATGAAAAGAAAATTAACTATGTTCTTAGCCCTTTTCTTTATAGGAATAGGGATTGCAATGGCTCAAACACAAGTGCGAGGCACTGTGGTGGATGAGAATGGAGAGCCTGCCGTAGGTGCCACCATTCAGGTAAAAGGCACCACTCAGGGTACAGTAACTGACATAAATGGCAATTTTAACCTCTCGGCTCCTACTGGAGGCACATTGATTGTATCTTATGTAGGTTACACAACTCAAGAAGTAGCAGTAAGAGCAAATGTAAGAATAACTTTAGTTACAGATTCAGAACTGTTGCAAGAAGTTGTAATTGTAGGTGCGATGGGGGTTACACGTCCTCCAAGAGCTGCCGGATATGGACAAACCGTAGTAGATCCGGACCAAGCTATTCAAAAAGCTGAGCCTGATTTATTTCGGTCATTAGACGGAAAAATTCCGGGCGTACAGGTGAGCGCATCATCTGCAACTGCAGGTAGTGCTACTAAAGTTCTTATTCGTGGGAACTCTTCATTTTTGGGGAACAATGACCCTTTATATGTTGTAGACGGTATTCCCTACAGTAATCCGGAAGTCACTACAGGTGACCGACTGATAACGGCAGGTGCATACGGTACAGGGATCTCTACTCTCGACCCCAATGACATTGAAAGCATGCAGGTTTTAAAAGGTGCTGCCGCAGCCGCTCTTTATGGAAGCCGTGCAGCCAATGGTGTTGTAATGATTACGACAAAAGCGGGAAGCAAAAGAGCGCGTCCATCTCAAAAGAAATTTGAGGTAACGGTAACATCCTCATTTACAACTGAAAAAATAGCATCACTGCCTGATTACCAAAATAGCTACGGACAAGGTTCGAACTTTTTATATTCCAATGCCAATGGATCATGGGGGCCGGCTTTCGGTTCTGAAGGAAATGAGACCATACCTTTGTATAAAAATATCAATGATGTTTATCCTGAATTAGGCCCAAGAATTCCTTACCAAGCTTACCCCAACAACGTAAAAGACTTGTTCAGGGAAGGTGCCATATGGGATAATTCTGTCAACGTTATGAGTTTTAACGACAAGGGAAATTTCAGCAGCACGGTGTCACGCCTTTCACAAGATGGCTATATTCCATACTCCGAATTTGAGCGTAACTCTTTCAGCGTGGGAGGAAACCAAAAGTTGGACAATGGCCTTACAGTAGGTGGAACAATCTCATATTCAAGGACCTCACAAAATGGTCCCTTCTTTGGTGCTGGAAATTACGGTGGGTCCGTAAGTTCTTTTGCCCGGGCAATGTTAATACCGCGAAATGTGGATATACCCGGGTTGCCTTATGAAACCCCCGACGGAAAAAATTTAATGCCATTTGGCGGTGTTGACAACCCGTTGTGGTCGTGGAAATACAATACCATTAATACCATAATGGATCGAACTGTTACCTCGGTTAATGCAAATTACGATTTCACCAATTGGCTGTCGGCTTCTTATCAGTTTGGCTGGAACCAATATGGGATGGACCGTAAGCAGGTAATTAATATCGGATCAGTTGGTCCGAAAGATTTTGCTGGACAAGGGCAAATCTTGAACGACCGTTATGTATCTCAAGAACTTGAATCGAATTTTAACGTAACATTTAAACAAAAATTTCAAGAAGATTATGACCTACGGGTTACTATCGGACATAATGTGAATCAGCGAAATATACTCCAAGCTGACCAAACGGGGAATAAAATGATATTCAAAGGCATATATAATGTTGGCAATACGCAGGAACAAACAGCCTCAGAATCTTTATCAAAAAGAAGGCTTTGGGCTTTGTATTTAGATGCATTGTTAGGGTATAAAAACTATGCATTCTTGAATCTATCATTGCGTAATGACCACTCTTCAACCTTGCCGGTAGCGCACAGAAGCTACTATTATCCGGCCGTTACAGGATCTTTTGTATTTACTGATGCTTTCGCAATTAATCAAGACATTCTGAATTTCGGTAAGATACGCTTAGCTTGGGGACGAGTAGGTAACGATGCCGGGCCATATTATGTAAACGGAACTTATCTGCAAGACACACCTTTTGCTGGAAATCCCATAATGTTATTGCCCACAACTACTTATGACCCTGAATTAAAACCGGAATTTACAACGGAATTTGAAGTGGGAACCGAATTGCAGTTTTTCCAAAATCGTATAGGTATAGATTTCACATGGTATAACAGATCTACGACGAACCAAATCGCACCTTTGAGTTTACCCTCATCAACCGGTTCAAGAACTTATTACACCAACTTTGGCGAATTAAACAACAAAGGAGTGGAGTTAGGGCTAACGTTGGTACCTGTTCGATTGGCTAATTCTTTTAAATGGGATATTTTTGCTACATATACAAAGAATATAAGTAAAGTAGTTTCACTGGTTGAAGGTATTGAGCAAATAACATTATCAACCGGATCAACTTCCGAACCGCAACCTACTTTAAAGCCAGGACTTCCTTACGGCTTTTTACGCGGTACGGTTATTGCCAGAGATGACGAAGGGAATAGACTTATAAATCCAAACAGTGGAGCTTATATTGAAGCTTCTGAATTAGGTAATTTAGGCGATCCATATCCCGATTTTAAAATGGGTATAAGCAACACTTTCTCTTATAAAGGTATTTCTTTGAGTGCAATGTTCGATGCAAGAGTTGGCGGAATCTTAATTTCGGGGCCGGCATCAGATATGTTAGGCCGCGGTGTAACAAAAGATACGGAAGACCGCCTAGGAACACGAATCCTTCCCGGAGTATTAGGCAACCCCAATACACTGGAACCTTTGTTGGACGCAAACGGGAATAAAATTCAAAATACAATACAGTTATCTGAAAACGATTTATGGTTCTCCCCATCCGAAGGCAATACTTTCGCTATTAACAGTGTTGATGAGTTTCAGGCATTCGACGCTACGGTATTCCGGTTAAGCGAAATATCATTGGGTTATGACCTACCTAAAAAATGGCTGCAAAACACATTTATCGGTTCAGCAAACATATCTATAATAGCCAGGAATCTTTGGTACTTTGCACCGGGATTTCCTAAATATACAAACTACGATCCGGGTTCTAACGCATTCGGTAGCGGCAACGTTCAGGGTATTGACCGCGAAAGTGCACCTTCAACAAGAAGAATAGGGATTAATGCAAAATTAACATTCTAATAATGATAATTAAAAAAGATTAATATGAAGAATATAATAAAATTTCTGGGAGTTTTATTGGTTATCCTATATACGAGTAGCTGTACAAAAGACTACCTGGATATAAACAAAAACCCTAACAGGCCAACAGCACCTGAGCTTAACCAGCTTCTTTCCGGGAGTGAGTATTTTATGGTTCAGGCATTAAGTCAAGGTAACTTTATTGGAAATAACTTGTCTTCGTATGTGCATCATTTGGTGTCACGAGAAGTACAAAACTACGGGATGACACCAGGCGCAAATAATCCATACAATACATGGAATTATTTATACACCTATGTATTAAATGATTATGACGCAATTATTGCTAATGCAGAGTCTGGCGACAACTTGATATATGCCGGTATTGCCAAAACGCTCAAAGCATACGCATTCTCTGTAATGGTTGATCTTTGGGGTGATGTTCCCTATTCAGAATTTAATGTTATCGGGATTACCGCTCCAAAACCCGATAGTAGTAAAGAAATATACAATGCACTTATTGCCCTGCTGGAAAACGGGAAAGCAGATTTGGCAAATACTTCTGCAGCAAATGGGGTAAAACCCGGTAAAGATGATTTCTTTTATGCAGGAAACGTCGCTAAATGGATCAGACTGAACAACACCATCAAGTTAAGGTTATTATTGAATTCACGTAAGGCTAAATCAGAAATCACAGACTGGCAAGGGAAATTTACCGCATTAATGGCTGAGAATGAATTTATTGCTGCAGGTGAAGATTTTCAGTTTTGGTTCAATAATGTCACCAGTCCGGCTGACGAACGCCATCCTGCTTATACTTCTTATACCGGTCAACATACGCATTTTATAAGTCCATATTTTTATGAAACGATGATGGGACAAACTTATAATACCACAGACAATCCGCTTGCCGGTATTAAAGACCCGCGTGTTCCTTATTATTTCTATAATCAACTGAAAACAGGACAAGCATCGGAAAGTCCGCACGAATATCGTAACGGTAATTTCATGTCAATATTTTTCGCGACAACCGGCCCAAACTCGGCAGGAAGCAATGATAAATCTTATACAAAATATGCGATTTATCCGGTAGGTGGAAAGTATGATGACGGTAAAGGAGGAGCTGTTAGCCTTACCAGCGGGACAGGTATTGCACCACATAAAATGATAACTTATTCAGCGCTGAAGTTTATGCTCGCAGAATTAGCCCTCGTGGGAGAAACAAGCGGCGACGCAAAAGCCTTATTAAATGAAGCAATTGTAGCAGCTTTTGATCATGTTAACAGTGTCGTTCAAAAAAATGGAACTGCCAATCCGGCTCCTAAAATAACAGATGAAGATAGAAACAAGTATATTGAAGCTGTGCTTACAAAATATAACTCTGCGAATGCGGATGGGAAAATGAGGATCCTGATGACTCAGAAGTGGATCCATAACTTCTTGAATCCGGTGGATGTTTACACCGACTATAGACGTACTGGATATCCTCTTCCTTTCGATCGTAACAAAACTCAAGACCCCGGTTACGGAGTTAATCCTACTGTTGCAGACAGATCAGATGCACGAGTGCCACTATCCGAATTTGCAACATTCCCCAGGTCGCTTTATTATCCGACCAATTCGGAAACCGAATTAAACCCTAATATGAAACAAAAGACGAACTTGTCAACACCATTTGTATTTTGGGATAAATAATAATTATAAAAGGAATAAAATATGAAAAAAATATATTTAGCATTCACCGCCTTGTCTTTATTATTTGTAGCGCAAAGCTGCAAAAAGGATCTCCCGTTTCCCACAGACGAAATAAAAAGAGGTGTAGTTATAGATATCGTACGTACAGAAGGTACAGACGGTGTGTTATATAGAGGCGAAACTGACGGGAACTTCAAGGTAAAGTTGACAATACCTCAACAGCAAGGCGACTATTCGTTTATGAAACATGCACAAGTTTTAGCCGTATTGGAGAGAGTACTGCCTGATCCTACAACGGAAAATCCGGAAAGGACAAAAACTGTTAGAGAGGCAAAAGTCGTAGTAGATAATATTACAACATTTCCTGTAGATGTAACACTTAATATGGCAGAGATATATAGTAAGTTTGGACTAACAGTCCCCGATCTGGGTGAAACGCTTTACTTTACAACAAATGCCGTTTTAAACGATGGTTATGTGGTTACAGGTTGGACCGAGTACATGGGATTTAACAACAGAGCGTTTACAGGCTGGCGTGTAGGGAGTAGAGCATATTCGTATAATGTGCGTTATTCCGTTGTATGTGAGTTAATTTTAGATGCTTTTGTTGGAACTAACATTGTCACTGTAGATGAATGGTGGGGCGAAACTCCGTACGAAGTTGAAATTACAAAAGTTGCCGATGACAAATTAAGCATTGCCGGCCTTTATAATGGAGAAGCTACCAATCCTCTAGTAATTACAATTAATCCGGTAGACTATTCCATTTCGTTCGACAAACAAGTTTTAGCGCCGAATTCTGGTGCCTGGTGGGGTAATCCAAATTATAATAACTTCACTTTAGGAAATGGTAAGGGTATTGTGGATGCATGCAATACCAAGCTCAAATTCAGCGGTTCAGCATCAGTTAATGCAGGAAGTTTCTCCGGCACTTATGCTATTGAAACTGAAAAGAAGTAGAAAGCTTAAATTGAACATAGTCCTTACTTTTTTGAGAATGTCTCTTAAAATGAAATGATTTTCAAAATTGGACGGATTATAAATTATATTTCTCGTATAAGAGCCCGATGCAATATCGGGCTCTTTCATTTATAATAGGATAGATTCAGCCATTACTTACCACAGAATAAACAACTGGAAAAAATCAGGAGTTCTGAAGCAGCGAAAACCATAAACGTTAAACCTTAAACATAAAACAACAGATTACAAGGTTTGACAAACCAATTTCAATATTAAATCTAATCTTGTCCTTTTTATTAAACAAATTCAACAAAAAAAATTATCTTTGCAGCAAATAAGTTTTAAAAAAGAATGCGTCGTTTTATTTTTATAGCCTTTGCTGCAATTGCAGCAATGCTTTTCCTTTCCTGTAATGGTTTGGAAAATAATGAAATACGCACGACACTCACACAATGGGACAATCTTTTAGAAAAAAATCCCGAAGCTATTTCAGACAGCCTGAAAACCATGGACCCGCACACGCTTTCACGGGGAAACCGGGCCTACTACAACCTGCTCAAAACAATTGCAGACGATAAAACATATTTTGAATTCAAAAGCGACTCGCTGGTTGAAAAGGCGGTAGATTATTACCACCTCCACGAACCACACAGCAATAATTACATCCGCGCACTCACTTACAAAGGCATTGTCCGTACCCGGATGGGAATAACAGACAGCACGGTGTATGAACCTTTAAAGAAAGCCGATAACCTGTTTCATTCCCAAAAAGATCCTGATCCGGCAACCGGATACATTCTGCATTTCTTCTTAGGTAATACCCATTACAGTAACGGTAATTTTGAATTGGCCGAAAAATATTTTCAGGAAACATTGCACAATGCCAAGCTAAAAAACGATTCTACCCATATCTTTGATGCTTATTTAGCGATCTTCTGGAATAAAATGATGCAATCTGATTATAATGCAGGAAAAAAGTATGTGGATACACTCTCCTTATTTTTTGATAAAATCCCCGATAAGGATTACCTTATCTTGAATGCACAATCGGTTTATTTTGAAGCGACTAAGGAATTTGAAAAAGCATTGGAATGTGACAAGTTAAGACTGCGTTTAGCCCCAATCCAAAAAGATATAGATATTTCCAGTCTGTATTATACAATTTCAGACAGATATAGCGTATTGAACCAATTGGATAGCGCCATGCTTTATGGACAAATGGCCATTGAGAATGTAGTTGATGATGTCAATAAAGGAAATTATTTATTGTATGAAAACGTAGCCAATATTGCCGAAAAACAACAAAATTACTCCCTTGCCAATACCTACAGGCAAAAAGCTTTTTCGTGGTATGAAAAATCGGTTAAAGACCGATTAAATACCCAGATAATGGAACTGGAAAAAAAATACGACCTTTCGGAAGCGGAGAATATTGCGTTGAGATCGCAGCAGAACACACTTTTAATTGCAATCGTAGCCTTGTTGCTCGCTATGTTGGCCACTGTCTTGATCATGCTGAATGTAAAAAACCGCCGCGAAGCAAGAATAAAACTGATGAAGCTGGAACACGAAGCGAAGACGCGCGCCATGGAAACAAAACTGTTGGAGGAAGAGGCCAGCAAAAGGAACTGGCTTATCCTGCTTTACGGGCACATATCAAACAGGCTCACTTCGTTGCAGGAGAACTTCAATACATTATCGCAACGATACGTCTCCTCCAATCCCAAAGTGTATGAAAACATGCACAATATTCTGCATACGGCAGAATCCGATCTGCGGGAGATGCCCAAGATCCTGATACCAGACGAAGACACCTTTTCTTTATATACCAATTTATCGAAGGAAGACGCGGAGCTTTTTAATCCAAATGAAAAAATTATGTTGATGTTGCTGGTTTGTAAGGCAGACAATAGGCAAATATCCACTTTTATGAATACATCAATAGAAAGTATCCGCGCAAGAAAATCTCAGTTAAAGAAAAAAATGACAGAAAAGGACATAGATACCACTCAATTTTTTAATTTTTAGCCTGTTTTTCTTGCAAAATCATTATTGGAACTACCGCGGCACCCGTTAAAACGAATAGCACTAACACGCTATTTACCATAGTATTACATGACATTTTACCGTTAAAATTCAGCAGGGGTATTGTTTTTCTTGTCTATTGTTTATTAATTTGTGTCTGTAATTCATAAATAATTAATGTCCGTAATTCAAATATTTTATTCACATGAAAACAAAACTTTATTTTACAATTGCGTTAATCTGCAGCGCGCTCCTCTCTTCCTCTTTTGTTAGCGCCGAAACAAACAAGGTGAACGATCAGCAGGATAAGATTGCATTTAGTAAATCTGGCGGAACAACGCGTGGAGTAACAGGAGTGGAAGTGACCGGCACAACTGACGGTAAAACAAACGTTACTATCTCTGTGACGGATTATACCGGCACCGCCATTGTACAGATTATTGGTGGAAGAACTTCGGCCCAGTATTATATGGAAGTGGACGAAATGGGTTACGAGGTGATTAACATTGGCACGTTGAGAGCTGCAACATACACCATCCGCATCATTCTGGGTAACGAGGTTTATGAAGGCACTTTTGTAAAAGAAACGGTAGGTAGATAATCAATTAATACAAGAAACTATGGTAGATAAATATATATTCTCAGACGTAAGTACCTGTACATTTAATTTTTCGAACGGAGAAAGAGCTATTGTAAAGTCGTCACCCAAAAAAGAGATTGTGCTTGTAAAGTTCATTCCCCACACATCGAGAAAAAATTCATTCCAGGAAAGTGTTGTTGCCAACTATCCCGATGTAAAGAACGCCAGCGAGTTGGCAAAAAGATGCAACTACGATTGCCTGAAAACATTTACCCGACATTTTAAAAAACACTTCAACCAAACGCCTTATCAATGGATGCTCGACCGGAAAATGGAGGAAGTACAGCATTTGGTATTGGAATCGGACCTCTCAATCTCCGAAATTGCACAAATCTGTGGATTTAACAACCTGACTCATTTGGTAAATGTTTACTCAAACAGGTTTGGTATTCCGCCATTTAGAAACAGGATGCAGGAAAATAAAAATGCAATTTGATTAGTTTTTGTTGCACAATCTTCATGAAACAAAACCGGTACAAGTAAAAGCGCCCCTGCCCGGGGCGCTTTTACTTACGTCTCAACTGATCCACTTCACGTAGGCAAAGTCCAAGTGATACGTTGGTGTCAATCTAATAATTCAACCCGAACGCCCAAAGCGGTATCACATTTAGGTAACCAAATTCAATATCATCTTTTACCACAAACGATTTTCCATCTTTTTTTATCTGATTTTGCTGTTTGTTTTTTCCACCTAACTCAAATGTATATTCATTCACAACAAAATCGGCTGTTTTGGCCGATATGACTTCGTTTTTTACGCGCATCTGATTTAGAAAAAAAGTCTCCCTGATATTTCCTGTATTTAATTTATTGCCTACTAAGTTGAAAATGATGTTAGTATTGTCCAAATATACCTTATCTATCTTTCCCAATCCCCGAATGCCGCCTGTTTCGTCGCGAAGCTGTGCGATAAGTCCGGCCTGCTCCATATACAAAAAATAGTCATCTAACGAGTTTCTGCTCACACCAATCATTTCTGCTATTTTAGTAAAATTTGGTTTAAACGGAACACTTTCGGCAATGATGGAAAGCAAACGTTTTAATTTCCGCGCTGTTCCTACGTTTAGATTGGCATATTGCGGAATATCTGTTTCCAATGTTTGCACAATAACCTGCCCCAAGCGTATATTTATCTCGTTTTCAATTCCAAAAGGATAATATCCGCGCTTTAAATAGTCCTTGAATAAGGGTAATGGATGCTCTATGTCTGCAAGTTGTATTTCATTGTTGATAATTTGTGCGAGCGAAAGAACAGGCACATCGTAATGATGAAAAAGTTTTAGATATTCGCGAAACGAAAGTCCTTGCAATTTATAAATAATGGCACGACGGCTTAAATCGGCAGAACCTTTCAGTATATCCAATATGGAAGAACCTGTAAATACAACTTTTAGCTTCGGATAGGAGTCGTAAATGTTTTTTAATTCGCGCGACCAATCGGCATATTTGTGAATTTCATCGATAAACAGATATTCGCCCGCGTTTTTATGAAACTCATCAGCTAAATCTATCAATTTATGTTCGCTGAAGTACATATCGTCTGCCGAAACATACAAGGTGTTTTTAACGCTCAGATGCTGCTTTATTCGCTGTAGAATCATTGTGGTTTTGCCCACACCACGACCACCGATAACACCAATCATGCGACTTTCCCACGATATATCTTCATACAAATACCGTTTGAAATCTGTTGTCGTGTTGAGTAGAAGTGTCTCAAATTTCTGATAAAGCGTTTTCATTGTTCTATTTTGTTTTTTGCAAATATACAAAATCCGCACAACAAAACAAGCAATATTTTAAAATAATGCTCATCGAAAAGTGCATTTTTCTGATTATTGTACTGTAATTTCAATAACGGAAGCATCACCATTCGATTCAATATTTGAAATAAATTCACAAAGTCTTTTTCCAGTAATTGTTTGCTCATCAACAGAATTATAAAATCCATCCGTCCACATAATATATTGGTCTTCGGATTTTATCTGACAGGCAGAGTGCGGTATTGGTTTTTCAAAAGGTTTTCCGTTTAAACATTGTGTTAAAATGGTTGGATATCAGGGCAAAACGTGGTCTTGTGTCAATTGACGGATAGATTCATTGTTGTACGGATAAATAGTTTTGCCATACGGCAGATAATGAGGCTAAGGCTCTGTATATTCTGATGTAAGAAATGGAACTTCCAACCATCATTTGATGAATTAGTCTGCTTTCTTCAGCATCAGAAAGTTCTTCTGAGAGAATTGTTTGATAGTGCTCAATAAGCTGGATTGATAAAATGGTACAAAGATCGTGTCCTAGCCAAATAGCTCCGGCGACAAATGTATCAAAATCATCCATTTCGTAAACTTCTTGATGATAATTTGTATTCATATTTCTCTCTTCAAAAGCGTCGTAGTAATTACTTACGAGATTAAAGATATCTTCTGCATCTTTTGATGTTGAAATATTACGGTCAATCCAAGCCTCAAACTTCAAAATGAACAGTGCAGGCAAAGATGCCACATTAATCTCAAATTCATTGTCAATACCGAACGTAACTGCATCTTTCAGCACATAAGAAAATCCCTTTACCGACATTCCGATTTCTTCATCTGGCGGCCAATAGATATAGCCGTCTTCTTTGGCTACTTTACCGAACGGGACAATATCCAATTCATACACATCTTTGTATATAAAGCGCTGTTTTTGATGACGCGATTTGACAAAATCGGGCATGGATGATATTTCTCGGGCTATTTCCTCAAACCTGTCCCAATCGGGAATGGCAATGGCTACGTCTAAATCACGGGTACGCCGCAAAGATTGTGAACTGCTAAAATAGCGGATAAGAATATCGCGGGCCGTTGCTCCGATGACATAAAATTTTAGCTCTTTCTCTTGAAAATATATGCTGAGCGTATGTAAAAGTTCTTTCAATAGCGGATTGCTGAGATTTTCACTTGATATGTTGTAACTCATTTTCTAATATTATTTGTGCGGTTTCGATATTTCGGCTAATTCCACTTCCCATTAAATCTGCATAAATCAACAGTGGCGGAACAGTTTTTTGAACAGATATGTCAATCCAAAACTTTTGATAAACAAAGATTTCGCCATCGTCTTTAGGGCGGAATCCTGCTTTAACCAACTCACCAACATTCCTATTGGAATATATCGTGAATATTTCCGGCAGCAAATATCCCGATTTAATGCTTGCTCCCGGTTCTCCACTCCAATGTGTTTCGGTTGGAAGTGTTATTTGAGACCACTCTCGTCTAATTTCTTCGTTTTTAAATGTCATCCTGTTTTTTAGTAGTTTCGGCTTCAACGTTTCATTATAACCAATTGCCCATCGGTCTAAAAGCTGTTTTTTGTTTTTCAGCAATTTGCCTTTTTCAGAAGAAACCAAAAAATTGCTGTTTTCAAGTTCCTTCATAACGATGTTTATGGAACCGAGCGACACACCCGTTACTTGCTGAATTTCCCGGTAGGGTTGTTGTATCAGTCCCGGGTTGTTCAACAATTCGAAAACTATTTTCAGTCCTGCAACCTGGAATAATCGACCTTTCATTTTATGGTTATTGGCTATGCCGTTGTTGGCGTTTTTTTTGCCTTCCACGTATAACAAAACATCTTCTGCTCTAATATCACAATTTCCGGCAGCGTCTATATAATAAAATCCATTCTCAACCAATTCTTTGGCTAAGGTTGGATAAATGCTTCCCACAATAAACAGTATGGGTTTTTCTGTGCGTTCTTGTAGCTCCATCAGTTCTTTTTGCACGCTACCGAAATTACTGTTTGTGACAATGTTTTTACTGGTGTATAAAAACTCTATTCCTTTTAATCGGATAGTACCATCAAAACCGAAAACTGCATTTTTTTCGACAACGATATTTTCGTTGCCTATCATTGCGTTCAGGTGCTCTAAAACCCTATTAACTATATTATTCGTCATAATCATGTTCACTTTATAGCTATGTTCACAAATAATGAACATGCAAATATAGTGAACAAAATTCAATCGACAAATTAATTCGGACATTTTTGTTCATTTTATAGGCGAGTTCACAAATAATGAACAGGGTTAAATAGTGAACAAGATTAATGATATCTGAAACAAAAATGCAAAGCATTGACAATGACCAAGAAAACCGTCAATGCATTGTCTTTTCATCGACAAAACTCCCTTCTCAACGACAAAATTTCTTCCGGCTGAAAATACCGTCTGTTTCCAATATCACAATCGGTCGTTTAGGCACGTTTCCGCATGAAAAATACCGACTTCATTGTGGATGTAATCAATGCAAAAGCGCCCCGGGCAGGGGCGCTTTTATCAAGGTGTTCAACTGATCCACTTCACATAGGCAAAGTCCATACGATGCGGCAAATCAGGATTTTTCGGATAAATACGCAAAGCGTATTGGTGCGTGCCCGGGTCATTCAACGCTTCTTTGGTTTGAAAGAAGAGTTTGGAACCTTCCGTTTTTATCAAATCGAACTCATATTTTTCAACAAATTCAACTTTATTGGCGGTTGAATCGTAGTCAACAACCACACACTCAAGGCCCAAATCGGCAATAATATCTTTTTTATCGATGACAACCTCACCGTAAACCTTGTCTTTTCCGTCGTTTATATCTACTTCCTGCACAGACTCAAACCTCAACTTAAGCACTTCGATCTTATCCCATTTGGATGCGGTATCTTCTTTCCAGCGAACGATCTCTTTTGCTTTTGCATAATTGTTTTCGATAAGCTTTTTCGAACGATTGGCCAGTTTCATATAAAAACGATCGAAATAATCGTCCATCATCCGCTTGGTAGTGTAATGCGGGGCTATCTCGGCAATCGATTTCTTCACGAACTTCACCCACTGCGGTGAAAACCCATTGCTGTTGTGTGCATAATAAAGCGGAATTATTTCCGACTCAAGCATTGTATAAAGGGTGGAGGCATCCAGTTCATCCTGGAAAGCCTGATTTTCGTAAGTCCGTTTTGCCGTTAACGCCCAGCCGGCTCCTTCAACATAGCCTTCGTACCACCAACCGTCTAATACGGAGAGGTTTAAAACACCGTTCATGATGGCTTTTTCGCCCGATGTGCCTGACGCTTCTTGCAGGCGCGTAGGGGTGTTCAACCAGATATCCACGCCCGAAACCAACCGTTTGGCCAGGCGCATATCGTAATTCTCGAGGAAAATGATTTTACCTAAAAACTCGGGACGACGCGATATTTCCACAATGTGCCTGATGAGCGATTGCCCGCCTCCGTCGGCAGGATGCGCTTTGCCGGCAAAGATAAAAGTAACCGGACGTTCGGGATGATTCAATATTTTTGCCAACCGGTCTAAATCGGAAAACAATAAATGAGCCCGTTTATAGGTGGCAAAACGGCGCGAAAACCCTATTATCAAAGCACCGGGCTTGATCTCATCGAGCATCGTGACAATCCGGGACGGATCGGCCTGATTTTTTAACCATCCGTCCGTAAATTCACTCTTGATGTAATCCACAAGCTTCTCTTTCAGGTGCATGCGCAAATTCCAGATCTCCTCATCACTGATATTGTAAACCCTCTTCCACATCTCGGGGTTGGACTGATCCTGGTAAAAATCCTCGCCAAAAATATACTCATACATCCTTTTCACCGACGAAGTTGCCCAAGTGGGCAGGTGCACTCCGTTTGTAACATAACCGACATGCAGTTCCTGCGGAAAATAACCTTTCCAAACCGGTTGGAACATCTCCTGGGAAACCATGCCGTGCAATTTACTTACCCCATTCGATTCCTGTGCGGTATTCAATGCAAAAACGCTCATCGAGAATTTCTCATCCGAGCCCGGATTGTCGCGCCCCATATCCATAAACTGATACCAGGGGATACCTGTTTTACTGACCAAGGGTTCCATGTATTTACGAATCAACGGTTCCTCAAAATAATCGTGCCCGGCAGGAACAGGGGTATGTACGGTATAGAGGGTGGATGCCCGGACAATTTCCAATGCTTCGTTGAACGACAATTTCTCTTCCAGTACATAGTCGTTCAACCGCTGGGCGTTGATAAGCGCCGCATGGCCCTCGTTCATGTGATAGACATCTTTCCTGATGCCTAACTTTTTCAGAAGCAATATGCCCCCTACTCCGAGCAGGTATTCCTGCTTCATGCGGTTTTCCCAGTCGCCGCCGTAAAGTTGATACGTAATAGACCGGTCAAACTCGCTGTTGCGTTCCAGATCGGTATCCATCAGATACAACTGGATACGCCCCACCGATACTTTCCAGATATTTGAATAAATGATCCTGTCGTGGAAAGGCACTTCGAGAACCACAGGCTTATGGTTCTCATCCATCACTTGTATAATGGGTAAACTGCCGAAGTTCTGCGGTTCGTAGTTGGCTATTTGCTGTCCGTCCACCGAAAGGGTTTGTGTGAAATAACCGTGACGATACAAAAACCCGACAGCAGTCATGTCAACCCGGCTGTCGCTGGCCTCTTTCAGGTAATCACCTGCTAAAACCCCGAGGCCGCCGGAATATATTTTCAACACGTGCGACAAGCCATACTCCATGCTGAAATAGGCAATACTTGGACGGGTAGTATCAAAGGGAACACTGATATACTCTTTGTACGCTTTATATGCACGATCAATCTTCGCCATCAGTTCGGCATTTTCCATAATCTCTTCGGTCTTTTCAGTCCTTAAATTCTGAAGCAACGCTACGGGATTTTTATCGTTTTTTTCGTACTCGTCAATATCTAAAAGTTTGAAAATCTCTTTCGCTTCTTCGTTCCATACCCACCAAAGGTTATGGGCTATCTCGTCCAACGGCCTTAACTGTTCCGGCAAGATAGATTGTACGTGCACATCACGCCATATGGGAGTATTTGAATAACTCGCTTTAATGATCATTTTTAATCTGTTTTTGTTTTCTTTATTGATGTTTTGTCAGACATTCAGACCGTCTATCAGCCTATTGTCCATAAGTTCAATGTTCAAAGTTTTTAGACTGTCTTTACTCTTTGTTCCTGGTTCCTGGTTCTTCTTCTTTTCCGCAAATATAACCCTTTAATCGGCTTTGTATCTTGCCGGTTTCGATAATCTGATAAAAGAATTATGCAATGCTTTGCAGTAAGCCTCCTTATAATAGGTTATGAAATGTGCCCAGTCCGCTTTGTCGGAAAGTTCCGCTGCCATTTTTTTCAGTACATTCACCTGATCTATACTTTTGAGTGTAAAATCATAAAGGGTAGTGGCTATTTCCTCTGCAACCTCCCTGTGATTATCGTCGTCCCGATAAATGACCTCCACCCCATCGGCCAATCCTTTCCAGATATCTCCGTTTTTCTTTGCCCAAACTCCAAAACCGGCCAGAGTTGTCGTGATAGTGGGAATGGAAAAAGCAACGCTTTCGTGCGGCGTATATCCCCACGGCTCGTAATACGACGGAAAAACGGAAACATCAAGGCCGATAAGCAAATCGTAATAATCCGCATTGAAAATCCCGTCGGATCCATTCAGGTACGAAGGAACAAAAATTACTTTTACCCGCTCATCCTCACTATTAGAGAATCCCAGATATTTCAGGTGATTCACAATCTTATCGTTCTCAACATCTTGCAACTGATGGGTAGTATAAAGAGTCGACTTAAAATCTGCTCTTGGTCCTTTTATCCAAGCGGGAATCATAATAAATGCAACCACATCTTTAGATAATTGCGGCATCTTACGCAACGCATCCAGGGCATCGATAAAAACATCGATACCTTTATTTTTGTATTCGTACCTTCCGCTTATCCCCACTAACAACGCGTCGGGATGAACGGAATACCCAAGGAGCTTTTCGGCAACGCCCAGAAGCGTCTCGCGCGCTTTTTTCCGCGTACGCCTGTAGTTCAACCCTTTGGGTATAAAATCTTTTTCAAATCCGTTGGGAGTAACCACATCGGGCTGGCGTTGAAGGAATTGTGCACATTCCTGTGCCGTAATATCGCTTACGGTGGTAAAACAATCCGCACCTTGTGCCGCCTTTTTCTCAATGGAATGTTTAGCGACCATATTCAGTTGGCGCGCCATCTGGTCGCCGTTATAACTTTTCAGGTGATTGTAGAGCGGCAACCCGTTTCCGGCAATTGAACGCCCTATTCCCGTAGCGTGGGTGGTGAAAACCGTGGCTATCTTCGGGACATACTTCTTAATGTACAAGGCACCCATGCCCGACTGCCATTCGTTGAAGTGCGCAATTACATTGTCCGCTTCAAGATGATGAAACCGATAGAAACTTTCTATAATCACACCGGCGGCATAGGCAAACATAGATGACTCGTCGTAATCGCCGTAGGCATACATAGAGTCCACACCAAAATCGAGCCACATCTCGGAATAGATGGTGTTCTTCTTTTCAAAAAATCTATCGAATTTTATAAGAAAGACAATGGGTTTTCCCGGTACATTCCACCGCCCAACCCGTATTTCGAGGTGCTGGTTTATCCGTGCAAAATTTTTCCACTCGGCGTAAAGTTCGCTCTCTTCCAGGAACCAGGGATTATCCGGTTTTTGTAAAACATCGGGACCGATGAAAAATACCTTGTCTTTGTATAATTTTTGTAGTGAATTTGCCTTTGTCGATAAAACGGTGTAGATACCGCCCACTTTGTTACACACTTCCCAACTTGTTTCGAAAATATAGTCGGGAGTATGCTTTGCATCCATTTGCATATGAAAGAACTGAAATTTGAACGACAAAGATACGGATTTAAAGTGAGAAAATGTTTTGAATTTTACGAATTATATTTTTTTGTACCTTTGCACCGAATTTATAAACGATGGTATCAGACATCACTCAATTGCTCCGGGTCCTTGAGGTTCATCCCAACCTGGCGGCTGCAAACAAATTACTGAAGGAGATAAAAACGCTTTCGGTGAGGGGGTTGCATGGCTCGTCGCGCGCGCTTTTCGCAGCAGCGCTTTATAACAAACAACCACAGGCGTTTCTTTTTATCCTTAACGATTTGGAAACGGCAGGATATTTTTATCACGACATTACGCAAATTCTGGGGACGAAAGAGGTACTTTTCTTTCCTTCGGCGTACAAACGCGCTGCCAAATACGGACAAATTGATGCAGCAAACGAAATTCTCCGCACCGAAGTGTTGAGCCGCCTGCAAAGCAACAACTCTTTGCCGCTCATCGTATCCTATCCCGATGCGCTGGCTGAAAAAACGGTTTCCCGGGCAACGTTGCAGGAAAACACCTTAAGGTTGTCGGTGGGCGAACAGGTGGACTCCGATTTTGTATCGGAGGTGCTGGACTCTTATGGCTTTACCGGTGTGGATTACGTTTACGAGCCGGGACAATACGCCACACGCGGAAGTATCCTGGACGTTTTTTCGTTTTCGAACGAACTGCCCTATCGCATCGATTTCTTTGGCGACGAAGTGGAAACCATCCGCAGCTTTGACGTCGAAAGTCAACTTTCTGAAGAGAAGTTCTCCGAAATCCGCATCGTTCCCGAGCTCGGCAAAAGCAAACATAAAAACGCATCGCTTTTCGACGCTCTCCCTCCGGAAACGATTATCGGAATTGAGGATATCCGCTGGATAGAAAGCCGCGTTGAAAGTATCTATAACGATGAACCAAGCATCGATCTCAGCAACGAAGAATTGGTCAAAGCCGATTTATTGACTAAAAAGGAGTTCCTGTTATCCCTGAAACCGTTCACGCACCTGCGGTTTGATACGAAACTGTTGGACACGCCCGATGCTGCCTTGCAGTTTCAAACTACCCCGCAACCCTTGTTCCAAAAGAACTTCGATTTAATCTCGGATTCGCTCAACCATTTCCTGCAAAACAATTACACCCTCTACATCCTCAGTGACAGTGAAAAGCAGCAGCAACGCTTACGCACCATCTTTCACGACAGGGGCGACAATATTCCCTTCACGCCCATAAACAAGACCTTGCACGAAGGGTTTTCAGACGAATCGCTAAAGGTCTGCTGCTTCACCGATCATCAAATCTTCAACCGGTTCCACAAATACAACCTGAAGTCCGACAAAGCCCGTTCGGGGAAAATCGCGCTCACGCTAAAGGAGCTCAACCAGCTTCAACCGGGAGACTTTGTGGTTCACTTGGACCACGGCATCGGAAGGTTTGCAGGCCTGGTCCGCCTCCGTATCGGCGAAACAGTGCAGGAAGTGATCAAACTCACCTACCTGAACAACGATTCGGTTTTCGTTTCCATCCATTCGCTTCATAAAATATCAAAATACAAAGGCAAAGAAGGGGAGTCGCCACAACTCAACAAGTTAGGCTCCGGGGCGTGGGAAAGGACAAAAGAGAGGACCAAAACGAAAATAAAGGATATCGCCCGCGATCTGATAAAGTTATACGCCCAGCGACAGAGCGAAAAAGGATTTCCCTACTCAAAAGACACCTATCTGCAAACCGAGCTGGAGGCTTCGTTTATGTACGAAGACACGCCCGACCAGCTGAAAGCCACGCAAGAGATCAAGTTGGATATGGAGAGTGGCCATCCGATGGATCGGCTGGTGTGCGGCGATGTGGGTTTCGGCAAGACGGAAGTGGCCGTACGCGCGGCTTTTAAAGCAGCAACCGATGGTAAACAGACGGCCGTTCTGGTTCCGACCACCGTGCTGGCCACTCAGCATTACAAGACGTTCAGCAGCAGATTATCCGATTTTCCCGTAAAAGTGGATTACATAAGCCGTGCCCGCTCGCCGAAAGAGCAAAAACAGATCCTCTCCGAGTTGAAAGAAGGCAAAATAGACATCATCATCGGCACTCACCGGTTGGTAGGGAAAGATATTCAGTTCAACGACCTGGGACTATTGATTATAGACGAAGAGCAAAAGTTTGGCGTTGCAACGAAAGAAAAGCTGAAACAGCTGAAAAGCAATATCGATACGCTTACCATGACCGCCACGCCTATTCCGCGCACATTGCAGTTTTCACTGATGGGATCGCGCGATTTTTCTACCATTAACACGCCTCCCCCCAACCGATATCCAGTTCAAACAGAGGTTTATACGTTCGATACGGAGGTGATGAAGGAGGCCATCAACTACGAGGTGAGCCGAAACGGACAGGTTTTTATCGTCAACAACCGCATCCAGAACATTTATGAAATGGAAACGCTGCTCAAACGCGAAGTCGGTGACGTCCGTATCGCTGTTGCCCACGGACAAATGGATCCGAAAAAGCTGGAAACCGTCATTGCCGATTTTTTGAATCAGGAGTACGATGTGCTGCTGGCAACCACCATTATAGAATCGGGAATTGATATGCCCAACGTGAATACCATTATCGTTATCAACGCGCAGAACTTCGGATTGAGCGACCTCCATCAACTCCGCGGACGCGTGGGACGAAGCAACCGCAAGGCATTCTGTTACCTGATGGCTCCGCCGCTCTACACGCTCAGCACCGATTCCCGCCGGCGGTTGCAGGCGATTGAGAATTTCTCCGAGTTGGGCAGCGGCATTCACATTGCGATGCAGGATTTGGATATCCGGGGCGCGGGCAACCTGCTGGGCGCGGAACAGAGCGGATTCATTGCCGACCTGGGATACGAAACGTATCAAAAGATCCTGGAGGAAGCCGTACAGGAACTGCGCAAGGAGGAATTTACCGGGCTCTATCGCGAGCAACAGGCGCTGAAAGCCGAAAGGGAGGAGGATTTTGTGGACGATGTTACCGTGGAGAGCGATCTGGAGCTGATGTTCCCGGTATCCTATATTCCCAACGATACCGAACGTGTAGCCATGTATCGCGAGTTGGATAACATGGAGTCCGAAACACAAATCCTGGATTTTACCAAACGGTTGGAGGACCGCTTCGGTAAGATCCCCGCACAAGGCAAGGAACTGATCCGTATTGTACGGCTTCGCCGCCTCGCCAAATCACTCGGCATCGAAAAGATTTTCCTCAAAACCGGCCGGATGTCCCTCTTCCTTATTTCCGACGCCGAATCTCCCTACTACCAGTCTCCGGCTTTCGATAAATTATTGAACTTCATCCAAACGCATCCGCGAGATTGCCAATTACGGGAAACCGGTAAAAAACGTTCGGTAATCATCCGAAATGTAAAAACCGTTGAGACAGCTATAGCCGTACTGGAAGAGGTTAATACAACCCTTCAATAGAGAGGTATCTTTCTCCCGTATCGTAATTGAATGTCAATATCCGCTTGTTTCCGGCAAGCTGTGGTACTTTCTGTGCCACAGCAGCTAAGGCCGCTCCGGTAGAGATACCGCCGAGAATACCTTCTTCCCGCGCCAATTTGCGGGCGTAGGCATAGGCATCTTCATTGGAAACTTTTATAACGCCGTCGAGCACGTTCAAATCCAACGTATCGGGGATAAAACCGGCGCCTAGCCCCTGAATGGCATGCGGGCCGGGGCTATCGCCCGAAATAACGGGAGAAGCTGCGGGTTCAACGGCAATGACCTGAATGGCCGGGAACTTCTTTTTCAACTCCCTGCCAACTCCCGTTATATGCCCTCCGGTACCCACTCCCGTAATCAAATAATCAAAACCTTCGGGAAAATCATTCAGCACTTCTTTCGCCGTTTTCTCCGCGTGAACAGTAATATTGGCCGGATTTTTAAATTGCTGCGGTATCCAGGATCCCGGGATTTCGGATTGAAGCTCCTTCGCTTTCTCGATGGCTCCCTTCATTCCTTTCTCTCTCGGCGTCAGTATTAATTCCGAACCAAAAAGCCCGATCAGCCTGCGCCGTTCAACCGACATCGATTCGGGCATTACGATAATTACCTTATAACCCTTGTATGCGCCGACAAAAGATAATCCGACGCCAGTATTTCCCGATGTAGGTTCAATAATGGTACCGCCGGGTTTCAAAATACCTTTCTCCTCCGCATCTTCAACCATTGACAATGCGATACGGTCTTTAATGCTCCCTGCGGGATTTTGCCTTTCCAGTTTAATCCAAACTTCGTGATGGGGGAATAACTTGCTCAAACGGATGTGAGGCGTGTTCCCGATTGACTCCAGAATGTTGTTAAATTTCATTGTTGTAAATTTTTTAAATTAGATCATTAAATAACAAAGTCGTGAGGTTGAACAAAGTTTTTTACCGTCCTCACCTTTACGTCTACCGAATTATATACCAGCGAATAGGGGATAACGCTTTGCGTCAACCACGCGCCGCCGCCTATAACAGAGTTGTGTCCGATAACCGTTTCACCTCCCAAAATGGTGGCATTCGCGTAAATAACCACATTATCTTCCACGGTAGGATGCCGTTTTACATCCGACAGTTTTTTTTCCACATAAAGCGCTCCTAACGTAACCCCCTGATAGATCTTCACGTTATCGCCTATCTCCGTAGTTTCACCAATTACGATTCCCGTGCCGTGGTCCAAGAATAGATTTTTGCCTATTTTTGCTGCCGGATGAATATCAATCCCTACTTTTGAATGCGCATATTCGCTAAAAAGACGCGGAACAAGAGGCACTCCCAGCACATGCAATTCGTGAGCAATCCGGTGAATGCTCAGCGCGAAAAAACCGGGATAAGCGATGATCACCTCTTCGAGTGACTTGGCGGCAGGATCGTTTTTTACATAACATTTTGCATCTTCGTACAAAAGATCCCGGATTCCGGGAAACCGGACGAAGAACTGATGTACAACTTCATCGGCAAACTGCTGATCCGTTAACCGGGCAATGTTCACATTCAATGCCAAGGCGCAATCCTTCAGATTTTCGTGAATATTACACATATCGATGCGCTCGCAAACGGGAAACATTTGCGAAAAGAGCGTGGTTACAACTTCTTCCAGTTTGCACTTATCTATGGGAATCCGTACGGGCAACGGCTGAAACTTATTTATAAGTTCAAATGTTTTTTTTATCATAGGGAGGAATTTTTTAATGAATAATTTTTATCTGTTAGCCGGTAAGGACACAGGAGCAGTCCTTGTTAATCGATGGGGAGGTGGTGATCAACAACAGCAACAACAAATATGCATTCGCTTCTTATTCATTTTTTACTTCAGGGAACAGCAAAGATAAAACTAATTTTATACGAAAACACGCACATCTGTTGTTTTGTTCATTTTTAACCTAAAAAAAGCAACATTTAATAAAAATATTGCTCTTATAAAATAAATCTGATTTATTAAAGGTCGTCTATTTTACATTTTTCATCCTTTCGATAAGCTCGTCACCTAACGCTTTTTTATCTTCAATATGCTTCAGGGTAGTAACAACAAACGGGTTTTTATCGAAAGCTCCGCGGACGTATTCAAAATCCATAGCCTGGTCCTGAATGTTCCCGTCGGAGCCGAATCCGGTTTTGAACGATAACGAGAACTCTTTTTTTGCATCGTCGTAAATCATTTCATCAAGCTTTACCACGGATGTTTTCCACTTTTCCACAATATTGACAACATCTTCGGCGGTTATGGTTTCGGGAGTCACGTTGTAGAATTCCTGAATTTTCTCCCATGCCCATGTCCACTCAAGGATGTAGTATTGCTCGTGAAGCTGTTTAAAAACGTTATTGATATCTTTAAGCTTCGCTATCTCTCCGCGTTCAATCCGGCAAAGAAGATTATCAATTTCCGATTTCGGGGCAATCAGTCCCGAAATATCCACCCATTCACCCGATCCGACGGTTGTTTGTGGTTTCAGTCTTTCCCTTATCTCCCCGTTTGAGGTAAAAAGAGTGTTTTCGAGCCTTTTTATAATGGAGTTGCCTAAGAATTTATGGATGACAATTTCATACAACTCCAGCCCTCTCCTCAGTGCTGCATTTTTTATGATACAACTCTGGTAAGTGTATATTTCGGAAGTTTCTCCTGCCGTTGCCTGCAAATCCTTTAAAATTCTTACTCCCGCAAACACTTTCTGAATGGTATAGGGGCTCAGCAGGTTAAAATTGATGAAATCGAGTTTGTTGGGATCTTTCCTTTTATCACGCTCAGGCCATTTTTTGGCATCGCGGATGGTTCCCACGCTTTTCAGGTTAATTGCCGGAGCCAGATATGTGGCATTGTCGTTTTCCACCAAATAGGAAAAAGGCAGGTTCGATGTGTCTGAATGTTGGTAATGCCGGCCTAAAATCAGTGAAAAAGGCCCCACTTTTGCCGGCCAGAGCACATAAGAATTACTCGTTGTCTTAGCGCCACGTTCGATAATCCCCTGATGAATGGGCCCCAGTTTATACATGTGGTTGCTTTGATTGGATCCGGAGCCGGCGTTCATAAACGAAAACATACCGGCTATCAACAACGTGGATTTATGATGGGTTACCGTATAAGGCCCGGCAAAAAGGGCACAGGCCTCGCCATTCTCTCCCTGGCAATTGCTGAAAAAGAGCGAGTCGGAAGCGGAGTATCCATGATCGAGGTGGCACGCCTGCCCGATAAAGCACCGGGAGATAATGCATCCGCCATCGATGCGGGAACCCGAAGAGATAATAAAATCCTCAGCTATCACATTTCTGCCGATATAGACCGGCGCCTGTTCGTTGCTGTTTATACTTCCGTTTTTCAGCTTCATAGCGCCGGTGATCTTGCAAAACCCGCCGATCTTTACGTTTTTGATATATCCCACATTCACAATCATGGAGTTGTTTTCAATGCATCCTATGTCCGAAGCATGTTTCCCGCTGTAAAAATCGACCATCGCTTTCATGCTCCTGATCAGATTGGGCCGATGCCTGTATAGCGAATATACATAAGCGAAATGAGCGGATAACTTATCGTGTATATGCACTTCCCGCCCACCGGACTCGTTCAATACATTTACTTCCGTTCCGTTCCCGAAGGTTGTTTTGCCATCTACCAGGATAACATCCACGTTTTGTATAAAGCAATTATCGCCGATGTTGTAATTGGCTATATAGTTCTGAATGTTCTCTATAACAACGTTGTCGCCAATCTCACAATTGTGGATGACGGCATTGTTTATACAGGAGTGTTTTTTTAATCCGCCTGCCAGTTCAAATTCTTTCTCCAACACTCCTATTTTAATCTTTCCAGAGAACCGGGCGTTTTTAACGAAATGAGGGTCGAAGCCGGTGCTTACTTTCACAAGCGCCCAGTCGGTGCATTCGCAACCCTGACTCTGAAGCCGGATAATCTCCTGCTTGGTCAAACTCCTTACTTCCCGCATACTCAAAATCAGCCATGCAAAGCCTTAAAGGCTTCGTAAACCAGGAAAGCAGGCCATACAAGCGCCTTCAGGAAACCCAGCACTCCCATCCAGAAAGTGGTTGCAGAAGAGATGTACCAGACTGCCGCGCCAATCATCCCCAGTCCGTAAACGGCATCACCCGCGGAGCCGCTTTTTTGCATTCTTTTACTCATGATGTTGAATTTTTAAATATAAAAACCTATTTTTTTTCTTTCAACGCTTCAAAGATCAGTTTTTCGAGTTCGTCTGCCAGTTCGGGATTATCTTTGATCACCGCTTTTGTAGCATCACGTCCCTGAGCCAGCTTCGAGTCTTTGTAGCTGTACCACGACCCGCTCTTCTTAATCACGTTTAGTTCGGCGCCTAAATCCACAATCTCGCCTTCGCGTGAAATTCCCTCGCCGTACATGATATCGAATTCGGCTTTGCGGAAAGGCGGGGCCATCTTATTCTTCACCACTTTTACGCGGGTCTGGCTTCCGTGTACTTCATCGCCGTCTTTCAACTGGCCGATCCGACGAATATCCAAACGTACCGAAGCGTAGAATTTCAAGGCATTACCGCCGGTGGTAGTCTCGGGATTACCGAACATCACGCCGATTTTCTCACGCAACTGATTGATAAAAACACACGTTGTATTTGTTTTTCCTATCGTTGAAGTGAGCTTACGCAAGGCTTGCGACATCAGCCGGGCTTGCAGCCCAACGTTTGAGTCACCCATATCGCCTTCGATTTCTTTCTTGGGCGTAAGCGCGGCAACCGAGTCAATAACAATGATGTCTACGGCCGATGAACGGATCAATTGCTCGGCAATTTCCAGCGCCTCTTCGCCGCTGCCCGGTTGTGAAATAAGTAAGTTATCGGTATCCACCCCCAGTTTCTCAGCATAAAACCGGTCGAAAGCGTGTTCTGCATCAATGAAAGCAGCAACACCACCTGCCTTTTGCGCTTCGGCAATGGCGTGAATGGCCAATGTGGTTTTGCCCGATGACTCGGGGCCATAGATCTCAATAACGCGCCCGCGCGGATATCCGCCAACGCCCAAGGCCGCATTTAACCCTATTGAACCGCTCGGGATCACCGCCACCTCTTCTACTTTTTCATCGCCCATCTTCATGATCGAACCCTTTCCGTAGGTTTTTTCAATCTTGTCCATCGCAGCACGAAGTGCTTTGAGCTTCTCACTGTTTTGTGGAATTTCTTTTTCTGCCATAATATTTCGTTTTTTATTTTCTGTTTCTGTCAATCACCATCTCTTTATTTCGTCTAATAAATCATCAGCTCCCGTAAGCTTTCCGTTTTCGGAGTCTGTCATTGACAAATCGATACGACGATGCAAATCACTTACTCTCATTGGTGTAAAAGAGTCAGATACTTTTCTTTCTTTTCTTATTAGCCGCTCGAAACGAGATATAAGCTTTTCATCCTCGAGTCCCAAAAACTCTTGTACAAATTTTATCTTTCGTGTTTGTAAGTCCATAATCGTCCTCAATCAAATGGTCCCTCTTTTGTCTTATAGATTCTAATATGCACTATTTACATTCTTTAAAATGGAATCGCTATATCCTCTTCATCTTTTTGCCTAAGGATTAAGTTAAGTAACTCAATAGCGTAGAAACGTTTATTTTGCAAAAGTTCTTCAAAAACAGGCTTCAACTCCGGAATTATTTTTTTGTCTTTTGCAGCCGAAAGCAATCCTAATGTTCCAATGCATTTTATTCCAAGATTTTCGGCAATATCCCGAGCTTTTTTGTCATCGATTAAAAGGAAGTCTGCGTTTAATTCTCTGTAAAGAACTACCGATTCCGACTCACCATGATCCATAACAAAAGTGAGTTCATTGAAACCTTTTATCTTGCAAACCTTATCTCTAAAATACTCTTTTATTTTTTCTACAAAAGGTTTATTCTCGTCATGGGTAACTTCCAACCAGACAGCATCTGGAATTTTAACTTCATCGAATAATTCACTAAGAATTTCGAGTTTGTACACTAAAGCAAGTGAAATAATAGGCCCTGCATCCGCAATAACGACTCCTTTTTTCATCTTACTATTTTAGCTTTTGAGTGTCATTCAACACATCTTCAATGGTTAAGTTTGAAATTGGAATATCGTTTTCAACAAGCACATTCTCAAATTCATATCGTGATAATCCCGCAATTTGTGCTGCTTTCCCCAACGTTAATTTCCGAAGACGATACAAACGGATTGCCAGAGAGATTTTAATGTTTTTCTTCAACTCATTCTCCGATTCATTCAATGCTAAGTATATATCGGACGGAAGTTCTATGATTATTTCCTGCGTGTTCATATTCCTTTATTTTATTTAGAACAAAAAATAGAAAACTATTGTTTGTTTATTTCTCCATTTCCAATATCTGCTCCGCATGATTTTTTGTATCCACATTCCGACCCTCTATGATGCGACGGATAGTGCCGGTTTCGTCAATTAAAAATGTAGTGCGGACCGTACCCATATACGTTTTGCCGTAATTTTTCTTTTCTTGCCAAACCCCAAACTTCTGAACAAGCTTTTTATCGACATCGGCAATCAACGGGAAGGGCAAGTCGAACTTGTCGATGAACTTTTGGTGCGACGCCACACTGTCAACACTCACGCCAACAATTGCGTAGCCGGCTTTTTCCAAATCCTGGTATCCGTCTCGCAAACTGCAAGCCTGAGCCGTACACCCGGGCGTATTATCCTTCGGATAGAAATAAAGTGCCAATTTCTTACCCGTAAAATCGGTTGATTTTACCTCTTTCCCATCCTGACCGATGCCCAATATTTCGGGAATTTTATCTCCAATCTGTAGTGCCATAATTTTTTGCTTTTTTGTGGTAGAAAAATCAAAGATAAACATAAAATAAAGAAAAACAGAAGAAATCTACAACAACTTATATGCTCCTCCCGGCAAAGCTTCTACCACGTTTTTCATTTCCAGTTCGAGCAGAGTAAAGAACAATTCCGAAACCGGAAGGTTGAGTTCGATACCCAACATGTTCACGTGCATGGATTCAACTCCATTGAGTGCGTTAAAGACTTTCTCCTCCGTTTCGTTCAGGTCCGGGAATAATTCTTTTTGCCTGGGCTGTTTCGATTTTACGGACGTATCCCACCCCATCTGGTCGATAAAAGCAGCAGTTTTCTGCATTAAAACCGCTTTATTGGAAGCGATTAAGTTATTGCAACCCGATGATTGGGGATCGGTTGTCCTTCCGGGTAAAGCAAAAACTTCACGGAAATAAGAATTGGCAATCTCTGCCGTTATGAGCGAGCCGCCTTTCTCTCCCGACTCTATCACAACAACTGCGTCTGCCATTCCCGCAACGATGCGGTTCCGTTTTACGAAATTGAATCTATCGGGTTCCGTACCGCTTGGAAATTCGGTGATTAACGCTCCTTTTTCCAACATCTCCTTTGCCGTTTTCCGATGAACAGACGGATAGATCCTGTCCAACCCGTGAGCCAATACGGCAACAGTAGAAAGATTATTCTGCAGCGAGGCACGATGCGCACAGATATCTATTCCGTATGCCAGGCCGCTCACAACAAGCATATCGGGAAAAAGCGCCGACAACTCCCTGACGAATTTTTGACAAAACTCCTGACCGTATTTCGTGGCATTGCGCGTCCCGATTATACTTACAACTTTGGGTACATTAAAATCTATATTCCCCTTGGCATATAGCAAAACAGGCGCATCTACACAGTTATTCAATCGGGCAGGATAATTTTTCTGTGTATAAAAAAGCGTTTCAAGGTTGTTTTTTCTGACAAACTCCAACTCTTTTTCGGCTCTTCTCAGCACTTCCGAACGACGAATCTCACCGATTAATCGCCGCGATATACCCGGTATTTTCTCCAAGTTCCCGGCTTTCTCATTAAATACCGCTTCTTCATCACCAACGGCTTTCATCAAATTGCGCGCATGCACAACACCCACCCCGGGAATACAGGTTAACGCTATCTGATAAAGGGTTTTCATATAAACTAAAAACTAAAAATTTTTCACTCTTCACTCTTCACTTTAAACGCTTTGTCGAACACCTCAGGCGGCGAAAGTTTTCCATTTACCAAATTCACCACTTCAATCTTTGCCCTGGCACAAATCACTTTATCGGATTGACGGACAATTTCCTGATGAAAAATATATTTCAACCCTACTCTTTCCAGCCGGGAAATGGTACAAATAAATTCGTCCATCCCGATTAACGGAACTTTGTACCGGATTTCCACACGAGATACTACTGCATCAATACCTTGCTTATGAAGTTGGTGAAAATTCAATCCTGCTTTTTCCAAAAATTCGTGACGCGTTACTTCAAAATAGTGTTGATAGTTGGCATTGTTTACATGGCCTTGCGTATCGCACTCGTAATCGCGCACTTTGAGTTGGTGGGAGAAAATGTATTTATTCATAATCGCCCTTTCAACCATTCCCGCGCATTCACAAACGCTTCCATCCACGGCGTAACGTCGTGTTTGCGGAACTCGTAGGGATACCAGGCATTCTGCCACGGGAAGATGGAGCGCTCCAGGTGAGGCATCATGGCAAGGTGGCGTCCATCGGCCGAACAAACGGCAGCAGCATCATAATCCGACCCGTTGGGGTTTCCGGGATATTCCCCGTAAACATATTTCGCAACAATGTTGTAGGCAGGCTCCTGTCCGGGCAATTCAAAACGCCCTTCGCCGTGCGCCACCCAAATGCCGAGTTTGGTTCCGGCAAGCGAACTTAACATCACCGACTTGTTCTGCGGAATTTCTACGCTCACAAACGCCGACTCGAACTTATGCGACGCGTTGTGCTGCATTTTCGGATGTGCTTCGCCCATTTCGGGATAGATCAGTCCCAGCTCCATCAGTAACTGGCAGCCGTTACAAATACCCAAACTTAAGGTATCGGGGCGTGTATAGAAGTTTTCGATGGTTTTTTTAGCCTTCTCGTTATACAGGATACCGCCTGCCCAGCCTTTTGCCGAACCAAAAACATCGGAATTGGAAAATCCGCCACAAAAAACAGCGAATTGTACCTCTTCCAGCGTTTCGCGTCCCGACGTCAAATCGGTCATATGCACATCTTTCACGTCAAATCCGGCAAGAAAGAGCGAGTAAGCCATTTCACGTTCGCCATTGGTTCCTTTGTCACGAATAATAGCGGCTGTCAGCCCCGAGCGTCCTTTCCTGTCGGGATTCAAGCCCAGATCCTCTATTTTTCCGGTAAATGAAGGCAGGAAGTTAAACTGCAGCGGCTGTTTTTTATAGTTTTCGAACCGGGCCCGGGCACAAGCCTCACCGCTCTGTTTTTTGTCGAACAGATACGACGTGTGATACCACACATCCCGAAGAGTATCGATATCAAATTCCTGTTTAAATCCGTCTTTTTCGATGATCAGCCTGCGCTCTTCAACGGGGCGGGCAACAATAGCAAAACCAATGCCATAATCGTTGAGAATTTTCTCTACCAAGTGATGGTGTTTCACCTGAATAAGCACGCCCGGGTTTTCGGCAAAGAGGATCTTTATCAAGTCGGAATGGCGAATTTTATCCAAACGTGCATGCAATCCTCCCTGCGGATTGGCGAAGCACATTTCGAGCATAGCGGTAACCATGCCTCCGGCGGAAATATCGTGTCCCGCAATGATCAATCCGCGGTTTACCAATTCTTGTACGGCAGCAAACGAATTTTTAAAATATTCGGCATCGCTTACTGTTGGCGCTTCGTCTCCGATTTTGCCCAGTGTTTGCGACAGAGCCGAACCGCCTAAGCGTAACGTATCGAACGAAAAATCGATATAATAAAGATACGTGCCTTTTATATAGGCCAAGGCAGGAGAAACAATTTTGCGGATGTTGTTCACTTCTGCGGCAGCGGAAATAATAACCGTCCCCGGCGAAAACACTTTGTCGTCGCCATATTTTTGCGTCATCGAGAGCGAATCTTTTCCCGTAGGGATATTTATTCCCAGGTCGCATGCAAAATCGGAACAGGCTTCAACGGCCCTGTACAACCGGGCATCCTCGCCTTCGTTGCGACACGGCCACATCCAGTTGGCGCTTAACGAAACACTCTGCAACCCGTCCTTCAACGGCGCAAAAACAATGTTGGTCAATGCTTCGGCAATGGCCACAACCGATCCGGCTGCCGGATCAATCATAGCTACCTGCGGAGCATGCCCGATAGAAGTTGCCACTCCGGCATAACCCCTGTAATCGAGCGCCACCGCACCACAATCGCTCAGCGGAAGCTGAATCTCCCCCTGGCATTGCTGGCGTGCAACCTTTCCTGTTACCGAGCGGTCCACCTTATTGGTAAGCCAGTCTTTGCAGGCAACAGCTTCCAATTTGAGGACATTCTCTATATATGTTTTCAGGCTTTCCTCTTCGTAGCAGGGCGGGGTATAACTCTCTTCCACAGTCACATCCTCCATCACCGTTTTTGGCGATTTGCCAAAGAAATCTTCCAAATCCATGTCTATGGGCATCTTTCCATCGGCTTGCCGGAAAGTAAGCCTCATATTGCCCGTAGTTTCTCCCACCACGTAGAAGGGCGCCCGTTCGCGTCCGGCAATCCGGCTGATGCGATCGATATCTTTCTCAGGGACCAACAACCCCATCCTCTCCTGGCTCTCGTTCCCGATAATTTCTTTTGCGGAAAGGGTCGGATCACCTACCGGCAATTTACCCATTTCTATTTCTCCACCGGTTTGTTCCACCAATTCCGATAAACAATTCAGATGTCCGCCTGCACCATGATCGTGGATGGAAACGATTGGGTTATCATCCGATTCGGCAAGCGTGCGAATAACGTTTGCCACACGTTTCTGCATTTCGGGATTGGCGCGTTGTACTGCATTCAGCTCAATGCCCGATGAATATTCGCCCGTATTTACCGACGAGACGGCACCGCCGCCCATCCCTATCCGGTAATTATCGCCTCCCATCACAACTACTTTTTCTCCGGGTCGCGGATTACCTTTTATGGCGTTGAGTTTATTTGCAAAGCCTACACCTCCGGCAAGCATGATCACTTTATCGTAACCGAATTTCTTATAATTTTCAGCATGTTCAAACGTGAGCAGCGAACCGCAAATGAGCGGCTGCCCATATTTGTTCCCGAAATCGGAAGCTCCGTTCGATGCTTTAATCAGGATCTGTTCCGGCGTTTGATAAAGCCACCTGCGTTCGGGCAATACTTTTTCCCATTCGCGCCCCTCTTCCATACGGGGATATGAAGTCATATAAACCGCTGTCCCTGCCGACGGAAGCGATGCTTTACCACCAGCAAGGCGGTCGCGGATCTCACCTCCGGTTCCCGTAGAGGCTCCGTTGAAAGGCTCCACGGTTGTGGGGAAGTTATGCGTCTCCGCCTTCAGCGAAAGTACGCTTTCTATCTCCTTAGTCTCAAAGAAATCGGGTTTATCGCCACTTGCCGGTGCAAATTGTTCGATGACCGGTCCCTGGACAAAAGCCACATTATCTTTGTATGCCGATATCAAAGCGTTGGGATTCACGCCCGATGTTCTTTTTATCAATTGGAAGAGGGAACTCTCTTTTACTTCTCCATCGATCACAAATTTCCCGTTAAATATTTTGTGCCGGCAATGTTCCGAATTTACCTGTGAAAAACCGAAAACTTCGCTATCGGTAAGCTTTCGTCCCATTTTCCGGCTCACGTTGTTGAGATAATCAATTTCATCTTCATTTAACGCAAGCCCTTCTTCCCGATTATACGTTTCAATATCATCGATCAGGACGATGGCTTCCGGTTGTTTATCGGTTGTGAAAATATCCTGGTCGAGCTTTTCGTAAACACGTTGAAGCATAGGGTCAAACACTCCGGAGGTATCTGGTGGGGCGGGAAAATATTCTTCAATCCTCTCTATATAATCTATTCCCATATTCTGCACGATTTCAACGGCGCAGGTGCTCCAGGGAGTAATCATTTCACGCCGCGGGCCGATGAATTTCCCATCAATTTCGAAGTAAGCAATGGGTGTGGCATCTCCAAACAGCCATATCAAGCGGTTTTTATGTTCATCCTGAATGGGTTGTTTTGCATCTACGGCAATAATGCTTTGCAACGGGGTCCTGAAAAAAGTGATCATATCTTTTTTTTATTGTTATGCAAAGTTAATCAAAACCTGTGTAAAAGCAGAATCAAAATCTTTTTTTGTAGATTTTGAGAATGAGATTATCTTTGCAATCGTAAAAGCCATAACTTCTTCGGAACAGTCAAATGATTGAAACTATCGTGAAAGGATTTGTTATCGGCCTGTTGGTCTCTGCACCAATGGGGCCGGTGAATATGCTCTGTGTGCAACGAACGCTAAACAGAGGCAGGTGGCATGGATTTATCACCGGTATAGGCGCTATGTTTTCCGATGTGATCTATGCTCTTATTACGCTGCTTGGGATGAGCCTTGTCGAAGATCTTTTAAGAAAAAACGAGATGTTGATTCAATTGATCGGCAGTGTGGTGCTTTTTCTCTTCGGCTATGTGGTCTTCCGCACCAACCCCTTGAAAGGATGGACACCCAGTGCTAAAGCCGAAGAAACATACTATTTCCGCGATTTTATCTCCTCGTTTTTTATCACCTTTTCCAACGTAGCTATTATCTTTGTTTTCATAACCTTATATGCCCGGTTCACGTTTACTCCCGTTACCGAGGGAAACGGCTATCTGATGACGGCCCTTGCAGCCATTTCGATAGGTGCATTGGTGTGGTGGTTTTTTCTCAGCTCGTTTATTTCACGGTTACGCAGGCATTTTAACCGAAGAGGATTGGTAATCCTGAACAAAGCGGTTGGTTCGATATTGATGATAATAAGTATTATCGGAATTTTATTATCGATATTCGGGGTGACCTTCTAACCCTGTTTTCCTATCTCAATCACTTCCAGATCCCGTATATTTCCGTTATCCAATACAAATCGCAACAGCGTTCTCACGCGATGGAATCCGTATTTTCCCGCCGCACCCGGATTCATATGCAAGCATCCTAATTTTTTATCGTAAATTACTTTCAAGATGTGCGAATGCCCGCAAATAAAAAGTTGGGGCGGCCTTGAATAAAGCTGTGCCCGGATCTTGGGATCGTACCTCCCGGGATAACCGCCGATATGTGTCATCAGGACTTCTACGTTTTCCACTGTAAACCGTAACGTTTCAGGATATGTTTTCCGTATGGAGAAATCGTCTATATTCCCATAAACCGCCCTGAACGGTTTGAACCTTTCAAATTTATCGGCTAATTCCAGCGATCCGATATCTCCTGCGTGCCAGATTTCATCGCAATTGGAAAAATAAATCTCGAATTTTTCGTCCCAGGTGTTATGCGTGTCGGAAAGTAAGCCTATTTTCTTCATTTCATTCAGGAAAATCTCTTTTTTATCGAAACAAAGTTACTAATTTTACTGTTAAATCTAAACAGTTTCTAATCAACCGGATTATTTATCAAAATATGCCTTACAAATACTTCAAGCGTGACATAAGCTGGCTGTCGTTTAATCACCGTGTTTTGCTGGAAGCAAAAGACGAGTCGCTTCCGGTTTACGAGCGTATTAAATTCCTGTCGATTTATTCTTCCAACCTGGAAGAGTTTTATAAAATTCGCGTATCCGGATACCACAGTTCAATATTGAAAAACATCAGCCGTGACGAATCGGAAGAAGAAGCGTTGCAAACACTCCTGGAAATCAACAACAAAGTCACTGAACAGGAGAAAGAATATTACCGCATATTCAACGATATGATTCTTCCCGAACTGGAGAAGAACAACATCATTTTATATCAGACCGAGAAGGTGGAGCCATTCCACCGGGCTTTTGTGGAAAAATACTTTAACGAAGAGGTGTTCCCGTTCCTGCAACCAATGATCATCCAGAAAGATGATATCCATTCGTTTATTCAAGACGACAGCATTTATCAGACCATCAGCCTGCTGAAAAAAAGAAAGAAAAAAAGCAACGCGGAAAAAATGGCATACACCTATGCGATCATGAAAATTCCGTACACCCGGGTGCCCCGCTTCATTGAATTACCTGCTTTGGATGGCAAATATTACATCATGTTTATCGACGATGTCATAAAAGCAAATCTTCAAAGTGTTTTCCCCGGATACAACATCGTGGATTGCTACAGCATAAAAATATCACGGGATGCGGATTTCTCCCTTGAGAATGAAGACCAGAAAGATATTGCCGAGAAGATATTAAGAAAGGTGAGAAAGCGCAAAATAGGTGCCGTTACTCGTTTTCAGTACGACAGGGATATGCCCGGTTACTTCCTGAAGTACTTGTGTGAGACTTACGAAATTGAAGAAGAAGAGCTATTAAAAGGCGGGCGCTACCTGAACCTGGCGGAGTTGATAAAACTGCCTAATCCGGTTGGCGATAAGCTCAGGCAAAAACTTCCGCATCCACTTCGCGTGCCCGAGCTTGAAAACAATACATCCATCTTAAGCGTACTCCGCAAACAGGATATCTTACTGCATTTTCCGTACCAATCGTTCGATTATGTGCTGCGGTTCCTTCTGCAATCTGCTTTTGATCCCAAGGTGTTGGAGATAAAAGTCACCCAGTATCGTGTTGCGGAAAATTCGGCTGTGATAAACAGCCTTATCAGCGCGGCCAAAAACGGGAAAAAGGTAACTGTCTTCGTGGAGCTGAAAGCCCGGTTTGATGAAGAGAATAATTATCTTTCATCGGAACTGATGCAACAAGCGGGGATAAAAATAATCTACAGCCTGCCGGGGCTGAAAGTGCATGCCAAGCTGGCGTACGTACGCAAACGAAGCAACGATCCTAAAGAGCCCGTTAAAGGTTATGCGTATCTTGGAACCGGTAATTTCAATGAAAAGACCGCCCGGATTTATTCCGATAAAGGCTTGCTGACATCCAACAAGGAATTTATCCGGGAAATCGACGAGGTTTTTCGTGTGCTGGAAGGCAAACCACATATGTTGGAATTTAAACACCTGTTGATCGCACAATTCAACATGGTTGCCGAGGTTAACCGGATGATCGAACGTGAGATCGAAAACGTCAAGAACGGCAGAAAGGGAAGGATAATCTTGAAAATGAACAGCCTGGAAGAAAAAGGAATGATAAATGCTTTGTATCGCGCCAGCCAGGCGGGGGTGAAAATCGACCTTATCCTCCGTGGGATTTGCTGCCTGGTTCCCAATCAGCCGTACAGCCAAAACATCCGTATCACGCGCATTGTTGATACCTACCTGGAGCACAGCCGTGTCTGGTACTTTTACAACAACGGCCGGGAAGACGTTTATCTCACTTCTGCCGACTGGATGGAGCGTAACCTCTACCGCCGTATCGAAGCGGCTTTTCCTATTTATTCGGAAAAGCTGAAACGTGAAATAATCGATATCCTGCTTATCCAGCTTCAGGACAACACCAGCGCCGTATGGTTGAACGAAAACCTGGAAAACGTTTTCAAGCACGACGACAATCCGCCCGTGCGGGCACAGCAGGCTACTTATGAGTACCTGAAGCGATCTACCGGCCAGTAGTACTTTTTTATCAAATGAAGTCCCCCTTCCACAACATTGAAAGGAATTGTGTGGCGGGATAGATTTCCACATTATTCATCCGGCGAGGATATTTATCCAAGGAGACCATGATAAGCCGTGCCTCTGGAAATTCCTCCGAGAATGCTTTCAGGCCCTTCGTATGATGTGATTGTACTTCAACGGCAGATTTAATCTCGATCGCCACGACGGCATTACCAATGACGGCATCCACTTCATAGCCCGAAGTGGTACGCCAATAGGATAAATTCTGCATCGGTTTGAAATACCCGATATAGGCTATGATTTCCTGCAGGATAAAATGCTCGAAAGCGTGCCCAAATTCTGACGACCCAGGTTTAAGCGCAGTTCTTTTAAGAAGAAAATTGGCAATTCCCACATCGAAATAATAAAACTTAGGTGACTGGATCACCCTGCGTTTTACATTTCTTGTAAATGCAGGAATCATGTATCCGATAAGTGTCTCTTCCAGAATAGAGAAATATTCTTTCACCGTGGGTGCGCTGATGCCGCATTCCGTGGCAATGTTGTTGTAATTCACAATTTCACCGTTACTTAGCGCAGCCACTTCCATGAATCGGGAAAAAGTGTTGAGGTTCCGGGTAAGCGCTTCAGCTTTGATCTCTTGCTGGAGGTAATCTCCCACATAGGCCTGAAGTCGTTTCTCTGCATCTTCTGTAAGATAATGACGGGGAAGCATTCCGTTGTTGCATGCTTTCATGAGGTTAAAATCAGGAATTTCTGCACTCACTAACGGATAAAGATACTTCCGGACAGCTCTGCCACCAAGCAGATTGACACCGCTTCTCCTTAACTTGCGTGCACTGGAACCACTCATAATGAAACGAAGGTCATGATTGCTCATGAGCCAATGCACTTCGTCGAGTAATGCCGGAATTTTTTGTATTTCGTCGATAATTACCAATTCCCCCTCATGAAGCAAACTCAGTTCTTCACGCAACAGTGCTGGGCGTCGGTTATAACGTTCGAACTCATCAGATTTTAACAAATCGATGTAACGCCGTTCGGGAAATTGCATTTTCAGCAGTGTACTTTTCCCGGTTTGGCGTGCACCCCAAAGGAAAATACTTTCGTTTTCAACATCCTTGAGTGAAATTCTTCGCGATAACATATTTTGATTCATTTTTCGTGGATATAAATGATTTCACTCTACAAAGGTAGCATAATTTCTATGAATATCGAAAGTTGAACTTTGGAATATCATGAATATCAAAAGTTACACTTTAGAATATCATAAAAGTGGTACTCTAGTTACACCGGGCACCTTTTGTAACTGATGCTCGCCAAACAAAAAAACCGGGCATTATTTGTCCGGTTTTTTTGTTTATAATAAAACGAATACGTTAAAAGAACACGAAACGGTTATCTATCACTTTCAACTTATTCTTTAATGTTTCAATAGACTGCATTTGCAACATATAAGCATTGCTGCCTTGCATCAGGTTCTTTTGAGCTTTAGCGTCATAGGTTTCCGTCCCTTGCGTTCTGTTCAGCACATTTACCACATAAACACCCATGTTCCCTTTTGTCGGCGGTGTCAGCGTGTTCAGCGGAGCGTAAGCGGAAAAAGCATTCAGCGCCGGTTCAAAGCCCAGTCCGGTAATGTTCCGCGTAGTGAAGTTCACAAATTTTACCGTATCCACTTTCGATTCCATTTTAGCGGCGTACGCATCAAGGCTGCCCGGGTTTCCGGCTGCCAGGCCGGCAATAATTTTCTCGGCTTTTTTGTCGTTGCTCAAACGGGAACGAATGCTCGATGAAACTTCCGACAATGGCGCGGTGCCTGCCGGGTAAACATGATCTACACGAGCAATTATGCGCATATTGGTAATATCGAATTTACGCACGGTCCCCATCTTTTTTTCGTTTACCGCCCACGTAACAACCTGGCGCGACCCCGGAATTTGCGTTAAAGAGAAATCGTTGGCCGAAACGCGCGCATCGGGCACTACGAAGTATCCTTTTTGAGTGGCAAGTTCATTGAAGTTCTTGCTTACATTGGGGTCGGAAACAAATTGATTAAGTTCGTTATCTACATTGTTCGAAGTTTTTTCGCTCACGATAACCGGCATGTTGATGGTGGCGATCTTATATTTTTGGATCGGAGCAGTCTTCTCTTCTACCTGAATAATAATTTGTTGCCCGGGAATTTTCATTTTAAAAGCCTGTCCTGTCGGAGCGCTGAATGCAGCTTTTACAACGTCAATTCCTGCTTGTGCAAGATCAATTTCGCGTGCCCAGCCCACATCACCGCCATTCGATTGCGGGTTCAGGCTGTTCGCTACTTCTGCAAACGATCTTCCGCTTTGAATCTCGTTGAAAATACTATCTACGAAATGGGTAACTAGACTGTCCTGTCCCGTCATTGAGGCATCGGGAATTGCCATCATCCGAAGATGAACGGAGTCGGGGGCCACCGTTTTGTCCAACAGCTTGTAAATAGTAAACGCATCTCCTTCGCGAACAGGGCCTTTGATGTCGGAAACAGAGGCGGATTCCACAAATGATTTCTGGCCTTCAGTCAGCGTATTCGCGGAAAGATATACATCCCTGAACGGCGCATCGGAATAATCGGCCACTACGGTAGCCGGATTGGCAGCTTCTGTCAGTTTTTGATAAGCTTCGTTGGCTTGCGCTTCAACTTCCGCAAAATCGGCATCACTGGGAACAACTTCCTTGGTGAAATAAGTGATTTTTGCCAAAGGCACATTCATCCTGAAAGCGCTTTTGTTTTTGTCGTAAAACGATTTCACCTCCTGATCGGTCACTGTAACCGAGGAATCGGGGACAGTGAAGTAGCTCTTCATCACGTAGGCCATATCGGCATTTTGTTGCGACAGGTCAAAAGCGGTTTTAGCTTCAACATCGTTTACCATTACGGCGTTGGCAAGCAACGAGGTGTATTTTTCCTGAAGGCGTTGATATTTCAACATGTTTTCGATGAACAACCACATCGACTTATATTGCTCAACCACGGCTCTCTCTTCGGGTTGAAGCGATCCGGCCGGAGAGTTTACAATGGATAAGAATCGCACCAGCCCTTCTCTGTCGAACATACCGGTTTGCGGGTCAAGAAAGAACGGGAGCTGTTGCAGTAAAGGAGATATTGTTTCTCCGTGCACCAGATCGTTTATTTCTGCTTTCGAAACTGCTAAACCGAGCTTTGACGCCTGATTGTCGAGCATCCGTTCGCGGACCATCTGATCGTAAACCGCTTCCCTGATTTGCTGGGTTGTGTTTTCGTCCAATGAAGTTTGTCTGCTTACCATTTTTTGAAAATTTTCCCATTCGGCAATTCTGTCGGCATATTCCTTTGTGGAAATCACCTGCCCGTTTACGACGAAAGCTTTATCGCGCGATTTTGCAAAAAGGGTGTTTCCCGAAGTGAATAAATCTCCCAAAATAAATGCAAGCAACGCAATACCGATAATAGCGACTAAAAGTACGCCTTTATCCCTAATCTTCTGAAGTGTAGCCATTTAACTATCCTGAGTTTTTTATGAACAAATTAATATTTTATATTCTTTTAAACAAGAGTGCAAAGTTAATAAAAATTAGAAAGATAACTTCATATTTTTGAAAAAAGTGTTTCCCGTTGATCACGCTATGCCAAGGGTGTCGTGATGAGCCGTACCACTTCAATTTTCCGTGCGGTAACTTTCAGTATTTTAAACGTATATTTACCAATGACGACCGTCTCGTAGGTTTTAGGGAACCGCTGTGTATGATGCAATAAAAAGCCGGCAACAGTAGAGTAACTCTCCGATTCGGGAATGTCGAGCCCGTAATCTTCGTTTAAGGTATCAATCTCGACGCGCCCCGAGAGCACAAACTCATTATCGCCTTCCTGCTTCACAAACCGGGCTTTGCTGTCGTACTCGTCTTCTATATCGCCGAAAATCTCTTCCACCAGATCTTCCATGGTCACCACTCCCGATGTCCCTCCAAACTCGTCAACAACAACGGCTATGCTTTTTCGCCGCTGCATCAGGTCGTTCATCAGTTTGCTGGCCTGCATGCTTTCGGGCACGAACGACACGGTGGCAATGCTCTTTGTCCAGTCCTGCGGGATATCAAACATCTCCCAAACGTGAATGTATCCGATAATATCGTCAATATCCTCCCGGTAAACCAAAATTCTGGAAATACCGCTCTCAATAAACAAATCCTTTAGCCTCTCAATGTCTTCGTCCACATTTATCGCCACAATATCGGCTCTGGGAACCATACAATCGCGTACACGCATAGAAGAGAAATCGAGAGCATTCCTGAAAATTTTCACTTCGGAGTCCACCTCTTTCTCATCGGAAATCTCATCAAACCCTTTTCGCACATAGGAATCCAATTCCAGACGGCCTAACGCATTCTCGTTTGTTTTGTCCGACCTTACGCCGAAAGCAGCTAAAACCGCTTTGGAAACCGATACGAAAATTTTGGCAACAGGAAAAAGCAGTATGTAAAAAAAGAAAGCGGGAACAACTAAAACCCTGACCCAGAAGTCAGGCTTGCGAACCATAACGGCGCGCGGAAAAAATTCACCACTAAAAAGGATAATGACAATAGCCCCAATGATTATGAGCAGGAAAATCCCGAAAGTATTTTGCGTAATATGTTGCCTGACATAAGGAAAAGCTATTAACAACGACAGATACATAAAAATCACCTGCACCATGAGGTTTCCGAGCAGAAGCGTGGATAAGAACTGTCGCGGGTGGCTGTAAATGGTGCCCAGCATCAGGTTGTAGAACCCTTTGTTCTTCTGCATCATTGCAAAACGCAACTTATCCGATGACACAAACGCTACTTCCATACCGGAGAAGAACGCCGACAGGAACAGCAGAATAAACCACCCGCATATTAGCGATGCAAAAGACATTGCTTACGTATTAAGATTGTTGAACGATTTACAGTTTTATATTGAACTTTTTCATTAACTCCCGACGGTTATTTGCAACTAAAACGAGAGGCCTTTTAGCTATTTTTACGGGGTACCCATAGCTCACGATGAACGAAAAAAAGAGTAGCTGGCCAAAGCGAATGGGCCGTAAAATATCGTCAGACGAGCGGTTTAGTTGCATGTACATACCATTTATTGTATGGTATCGGGTTGTAATTGCGCGGAACCGGGTCCGGCGGGCTCATCCTCAAACGGCAACTTGCCGTCGTGCGGTCGCATAATCCGGTAATCGGTCATTTCCTGATTCGACTCAAAACCGTATCCTTTCAGCTCAAGCGCTCCCCGTTTTATCTCGATATATTTGTCGGAATAGATTTTAGCCGTTTTTTGATCCCAAAAAAGTTCATCACTCTTGAATTCATGGCCTTGCATATTTTTGATATCCACATGCCCTTTTATACGCCACAGTTTTTTTGCGGTGTAGTTCCAGGCCGTATCAGCGATAATGGTAGCCTCAACATTGAACTTCTCATCAAACCTTTCCAGATAAAAACCCTCGGGAAAATACGAAAACGGTTCTTTAGCCTTATCGTAAACCTCCCAAACGTTGGCAACTATTTTGTAACGGGTCCTCCCCGAATCGGAAATAAGCTGCACAGCCGAATCGGTCACCATCGACGGCATGGTCTCCGGATCGAACTTCATGTTGATCAGGTTTTCATCTTTCTTTCCGCACGACACGATAAAAAGAAACACAACAACCGCAAAAACTGCGGTTGCCATGCATTTCAACATATCTATTTCTAATTGTTTTTTCAACAGATCGTTTGATTTTTTTATTTCAATCTTACTGTGGTTGACTCTCCAATCCATCCGGGGATAAATACGGATTCACCGGCTTTAATACCCATCATAAAGGCCGTTTCGGTATCCATGTAATAACCGGAATACTGGTTGATGTAACGGTTAGCCTCAGACGTCACACCAGGGTCAATGGATTTTGCTTTTTGCATTTTGTCAACTGCCGCGCAGAAAACCAGGCCTCTCTTTTCCGCTTCGGGAAAGATGTTTCCTGCAGATGCCGCATACAACTGCCCAATAAGGATATAAGCAGCTCCATTGTTGGGGTTGAATTCCAATGCATCATAAGCAGCCTGGCGCGATTTGGCGAAGTTGCGTTGATTGGAGAAGATCCCTGCCAACTGCATCATGTAATCGGAGGCTTTATTTTTATCCTTTTCCATTTGAGCCCCCTCGTGATAATATTTGATGGCGGTATCGTAATCCTTATCCCTCAGGCTTTTGTTGGCCAACCCGATAGCTGCTCCGGCAGACGGCTCAAGCTTGTAGAGGTATTCCGATGCGGTAAAATACAAGTCTGTGTCGCTGCATCCTACCGATCCCAACGCGCTAATTACTTCGCTGAGGAATGCTTTGTCGCCTTTGTTGGGTTCCACTTTGCCGGCATAATAGTCCGTAAGTGTTTTGCAATCGCCTGCCCCACTGCTTACAAACGCTTTTACGATTCCCTCTTTTACCAATCCCAGGTAATCGGCATTTGCTTTATCATTTGCCGCATTTGCTTTGTTAATGGCTTCGTCAACATAACCTGCAACGGTGAAATAATCGTTGATGTATTGATTTTTCTTGGACGGATCTGCCAAAAACTGAGTCAGGGAGGCCACCATGTAATAAGAATAGGCGTCTTTCGGCTCCATTTCCGATTTCATCTCCTTGAGGGCTTCGCCCAACCACTGGTAAATTACCTTGGAGTCGGCTTTATCGCCCATCAGCTCCATGTAGTCGTAAGCTTTGTAGGCCAAAACGGTACCTTTATTATCATCGGTGTAATACTTCAGGCGGGTATCGTATATCTCCATTGTTTTATCGAGATATTGTTTCTTTTTGGCGGCATCGGTTTCCGAAGCATATAAACTCTTGAAAATGCGGGGGCCGTAAATATAAATATTTTTACTGGAGCCGGGACAGTTTTCGTAAACAGCATTCCAGGGTGCCAATGCTTCCTTATAATTTTCAGCCTTTGCCGAGGTTGACATAAGGCTCAAATTCATACGGCATTTTACACTGTCTTCTCCGTGTCCGAAGGGAGCTTTTACCGGATCGTATCCCGCTTTCTGGGCACTGAGGCTTGCAATGGTTACTATTGCAAGGAATCCTGATAATAGTAATTTTCTCATATTCTTTCTTTCTTTTTAATTTGTTGTCTATTCCTGTTTTGGTTGTTAATAGGACAATATGTTAAATGAAAAGTTTAATCCTTTTCTAATCTAAACATTGCAAAGATACAAGTTTTTAGTTAAATTGTCTTTTGAAAAACCAAAATTCGTTGATATTCATATTTAAGGATATTTTAAACATGTCTTGTTTAATCATATATTGCAAGTCGGGGCGTTGGGTTGTATAACCAAATCCGATGTTGAGCAAAGACAACCTGCCGGACATAGAATCCCTGAACGGCAATCCCAATCCGAAGTTAATCCCGTACTCCTTAAAACCTCCGACACCGACACTTGTACTGGTCGATGGATTATAAACAGAGACGTTGGTATATGAATTTCCATAGGAGATACCGGCCCTAAAACGTATCCTGCTGAAAAAATTACGGCTGTACGGGTCGATAACATACTCTGCTCCGGCATTGATCCTGTAAGCATTATTGAACCGGTTTTGAGTGGTTAACCCGTCTAAGACATCGGGATAATCCAATCCGCTCCATTGCTGGTAAGTTCCGTCCACTCCCAGAAGCAGATTTGTATTGGAGTACGTTACCCCCAACCCATAGGTAGCCGGCAACTGAAACGACCGGTTAGAAAGCGTATCGTCACGCAAAACTTCGCTCGGAGTCTGATAGGGGTTTGTATAAGGGTCTGACAGGAACATCATTTTCGTGGCATAGACATCGGCCTTTGAAGTTATCTTCGGACTGTAAACAGCTCCCACCGTCAATGAACTCGTCTTATTGACAGGAAACACTACCTGTGCCCCGAAATCGTATTTGAAATCACGGATGGAATATTTTTTCTTTTCTTCGCCAATGGTGGCGCCTGTTGCTGTTCTGGGCACAGAGATGCTGCTGTAGCTGAAATTCCCGAATAGATATGAGACGTTGGCCCCAACGGAAAAATTTTTTACAGGTTCGTACGCAATTCCGGCATAAATCTGGCTTAATCCGCCCGTTCCGCGAAAAACCTCTTCATAAACGATGTTCTCTAACGCACGCGTTTGTCCGTAGTTATACCCTACTTTAGAATAGGGCAAAAGCCCAATGCTGGCGCCCAACTTGCCGAAAACAGGAAACTGCATGGCAATGTAATCGAGGTTCCCGTTGTAGAAATTCTGCTTATTCAGGCCATCGCTGTACGTGGCATAATGCCCCGATACCCCAAAGTCGAAAATAAATGTAAGCGAGTCGAGTCTGGAGTACGATGCCGGGTTTCCGGGATTCACCTGCTGGCTTCTCCGCAGCCCGTAGCTGATTCCTCCCATGGCTTCGGATGCTCCAAACGACTGGTTGGACAAAAGGCCGAAGCCGTACCTGCCGTATGGCGAGTTAGAACCTACCTGTTGTGCAAATGTCGCGGCAGCAACAGTAAAGAGAACGATGAACGAGAGAAAACGTTTAGCTGTTATATTCATTCTTTATCATTATCATTATAATAAACAAGAGGCTGATCGCTTGTTTCATAATTCATTTCAGGGTACAAAGATGATATTTTTTTGCGATGCAACCAACAAAAGAACAGAAACTTCGTGTTAAAAAGATTAAAGTTGGTGTTCTTCTCCCCACCCTTAACTTATTTACTGAACTTTCGCAAGTTATATTTGTTGTAAGAAATGATTTCGCTGTTTGCTTTGCGCTTTTTAGGGCGGATGGATTGAGTACTGTAGCCGATAACAATATCCAGCCACACCCTCTTGGAATCGGGAATTGACAATAATTCACGCATTCTGGGTTCGTTGAACCAGCCAACGATGCAAGACCCCAGTCCCTCGGCGTGGGCGGCCAGCACGATATGGGCAGCCACGACCCCCAGGTCCATTTGCGCGTAGTCCTTCTGCTTTACCCAACCTCCGATCCCCGATGTGAGATTAACTTTTTCCTCCACCAACAAAATGTGCACCGGAGCCTGTTTGGTGAAATGGTTCATGCCCAATGCGCGCGCAGAGGTGGCATCGGCCACTTTGTTTTTCAGCTCGGGCTCATCAACCACAATCATATGCCAGGGTTGTGCGTTGCATGCCGAAGGGGCTAACCGGGCAGCTTCGAGAATACGTTCTATTTTTTCTTTCTCAACCGGCCTTTCCGAATCAAATGCGCGATCGCTCTGCCGGGAGGAAACAAATTCAAGAAAATCCATACTTTATCAATTTACGACTGCAAGGCAACGATCCTGCTGATGTATTTACCAATAATATCGAACTCCAAATTCACTACCGTGCCTTTTTCTATTTGATGGAAATTGGTCACTTCGTGTGTAAAAGGGATAATGGCCACCTTGAACGTATTTTCGGTGGGGGCTACCACGGTTAAACTTACGCCGTTTACGGTGACCGACCCTTTATCTACCGTCAGGTATCCTTTTTTTGCCATCTCCTTATCGAAACGGTATTGAAAAGTGTAATACCAACTGCCGTCCGTCTCAGCCACATCTGTACATACCGCGGTTTGATCAACATGCCCCTGTACGATATGCCCGTCTAACCTGCCGTCCATCTTCATACTGCGTTCCAGATTCACTTTGCTGCCTGCTTTCAACAACCCGAGATTGGACCGGTCGAGCGTCTCCTGGATAGCGGTTACCGTATAAGTATCGCCTTCTATGGAAACTACCGTCAGGCAAACTCCGTTGTGAGCAATACTCTGGTCGATTTTTAATTCATCCGTAAACGAACACCTTAACGTGATGTGCAGGTTGCCCTTCTCTTTTTCTAATGCAACAACGGTTGCGGCTTCTTCAACAATTCCGGAAAACATAATTATATTTACGAGTTACGATTTACGATTTTTTTCAGTTCTTCAATTATTTGCTGTCTGGTCTCGTCACACACTGTAACCAATGGCAACCGGAGTACATTCCCGATGTAGCCCATTTCGCTTAGCATACATTTTACTCCGGCCGGATTTCCGTCTTTGAAAAGCAACCGGATAACCTCTGAAAAACGCCTGTTTTCAGTTTCAGCCAGCTTGAAGTCACCGGCTAAAGCGTGATGTATCATTTCGGAAAACTCTTTCGGCAGAGCATTCCCTAAAACAGATATCACTCCTTCGCCACCGGCTTTTATCAGATCAAATGCAATTCCATCGTCTCCCGAGATGACTGAAAATCCTTCGGGACGCCCAGCGATAATTTGCCGGATCTGATCCATTTTCCCCGATGCCTCCTTGATTGCCACAATATTCGGGCAGGATTTTGCCAGCCGTAACGTGGTTTCGGCTTCCATATTCACACCGGTCCTTCCGGGAACATTATACAGAATGATCGGCCTTGGCGACACTTCGCTCAAAGCACGATAATGTTGAAAAAGTCCCTCTTGGTTAGGTTTATTGTAGTACGGGGTAACGGATAATACTCCTGCAATGTTTGAGAAGTACGACACCTTGAGTTCGTGAACGACTTCTGCGGTATTGTTTCCGCCAACCCCCACAATAAGCGGAAGGCGGTTGTTGTTCCTTTCAATTATGAACCTGACGACTTCGGTCCGTTCATCGCGCGTCAACGTGGGAGTTTCGGCGGTGGTTCCCAGTGCAACGAGGTAATCGACTCCTCCATCTGTCTGATAATCGACCAACCGGGCCAGCGCATCAAAATCGACTGATTTGTCTTTTTTGAATGGTGTTATCAGGGCAACACCTATCCCTTTTAAATGGATTGTTGACATAAAAATTTGATGGACATTTCGGAATGCAAAGTTACATTTTTTTCAACTATATCCATATAAATTCGATAATTACTTTTTTTTCTCATTCTGTTTACGTACACATTGTTATTTTTATTATATTTGCCCGATGATATTTTAATAAAAAGGATAAATATGCATTACCTGTTGTATGTAGTCGTTATTCCAATACTCTTTTCTGCCCGCAGCGTTGCAAAAAGTGAGTTAAAACCAATACCAATCGGGATCTGCACAAATCTTGCCAACGGAGAAAAAATGCGGCAGTACGGATACGCATACGTGGAAGAGGGTGTTTCCAGATTTCTTGTGCCGACGAAACCGGAGGAAGAATTCGAGGTATTGCTGAATGAGGCTGCCAACTCGCCTTTACCCGTTAAAGCCTGTAACAGTTTTATTCCCGGAAACCTGAAAAGTGTTGGCGACGAGGCTGTCCATCAGAAAATTTTAGAGTTTGCGGAAATAGCTTTTCGAAGAGCGCAACGAGCGGGAGTGGAGATAATTGTATTTGGGAGCGGGGGATCACGCTCTATCCCCGAAGGATTTTCACGCGAAAAAGCCCGGGCGCAATTCATTAAATTAGGTAAAGAGATGGCGCAAATCGCCCAAAAGTACAACGTAACCATTGTACTTGAACCGCTTAACACCACGGAATGCAACTTTATCAATTCCGTATCGGAAGGAGGGGAAATTGTTAAGGAGATCAATCACCCCAACTTCATGCTGTTAGCAGATCTGTATCATATGAAAATGGACGACGAAAGCCCTGAAAGCATTGTGAAGTACGGGAAACTAATCAAGCATGTACATATCGCGGAAAAAGAGGACAGGGCAGTGCCGGGAACTTATAACGAAGACTTCCGCCCTTATTTCAATGCCCTGAAAAAAACAGGATATAAAGGAAAAATATCCATCGAAGCCCGCTGGAAAGATTTTAACACACAGATACCGGTAGCAATAGAGACGATAAAAACACAACTCAATAACTAAAAAATATGGAATCGAGAAGAGTATTTATTAAAAAGTCGGCACTCGGAATAGCCGGGATAACGCTGGGAAGCACGATGAACATGTCGGCAAAAAGCTATGCCAACATCATCGGAGCCAACGATAGAGTGAGAGTGGGTGTATTGGGATTTTCCAACCGGTTCCGGGATTCGCTCGGAAAATCGTTCCTCAAATATGCCAAAGAGATGAACTTTGAACTCTTTACCGTTTGTGATATCTGGAATCGCCGCCGCGACGAAGGACAGGCCTGGTACAGGGAACAAACCGGGGGGAACATCAGGGTTGCCGGAAATACCGACGAGCTCTGGTCTCAAAAACCCGACGCGGTAATCATCAGCACCGCCGATTTCCAACACGCGCTTCATACCGCCGAAGCGGTGAGAGCCGGCTGCGACGTGTACGTTGAAAAACCTTTTGCAGAGACCATGGATGATGCCAATTTCGCACTGAAAGCGGCCAAAGAGACCAACAAGGTTATCCAGGTGGGATCGCAACGCCGCAGCGGAACAAATTATCACGCCGCGTATGACTACATCAAATCGGGGAAATTCGGCAAGATCATCGCCGTAGAAATGACGTGGAACGTCAACCAGCCCGGACGCTGGCGGTTACCCCGGCTTACCAAAGAAATCCGTGAACAGGATACCGACTGGAAACGCTTTTTGATGAACCGCCCCTACGAACCGTGGGATCCCCGCAAATATCTGGAGTATCGCCTGTTCTGGCCCTACTCATCCGGTATCCCCGGCCAATGGATGGCACATCAGATCGATACCGTACACTGGTTCTCCGAACTGGATTATCCCCGCTCGGTAGTGGCAAACGGGGGAATTTACATGTGGAACGACGGAAGGACCAACTACGATACCCTGACTGCGGTATTTGATTACGGGCGCGCCAAAGAAAAAGAGCCGGGCGAGGGTTTCCAGGTGATCTATTCTTCCAGGCAGAACAACTCGTCGGGAGGCACAAAAGAATGGTATTTCTCCAACGGAGGAAAACTTGACCTGGATACGAACATCATCAACAACGACGGCGGATTGAACGAAAGCTACGCGGGCGCCATGGGAATGAAACCGTTTATGCTTGATACGTTTGAATTACCGAAAATAAATGTGGAAACAGGCTCCAATACCGGCTCAGACCCGCTCACAAACGCACATATGAAAAACTGGATGGAGTGCGTGAGAAGCGGCAACGTGAAAACGAACGCTCCCGTTGAAGCAGGATACAACCACTCTATCGCCGATATCATGGTGACGGCCGCCCTACATACCGGACAACGCGCCACATTCGACGAAAAACAGAAACAGGTAATTGCAGGAGGAAAAGTTTTTAAATATTAACGCCGGATGAAACTTCCGATAACGGGACGAAAAAATCGCCCCGTTATTTTTAACACAATTTAAATCGGATTGGGAATAACGGATTAAGAAACTGTTTAAATTTGTTTTGCTATTCAAAAAGAATTATTTTTTAGGAGAGTTATTTCTTGTTTTGGCGATAATAGCGGGCTATTTGAGCCAAATAAAAGGAAGAAAAATACAAAAAAGAAACTTTTTGAAGGCGAAGATTTTTTATTTACATCTTTCGTAAGAAATTTAAACAGTTTCTAAATTTAGGTATAATTTTGAGTGATCTTTTACGTGGTAGAAATACTTATGAATGCAATAACCCTTTACTGGATCACTTTTATAATAATCTTTATCATTGTATATGGTATCGATTTATACGTAACTTCCCACCGTGAAGAAGCAATAAGCGTCAAGTCTTCTTTGACCTGGACAGCCGTCTGGATCTCCATCGCATTGGCCTTTGGCACCTCTCTCTATTTTTTCTTTCCGCAAAATCCGGAAAGCACGATACGGACCGGCCCCGTAATGATGTCGAAATTTATTTCCGGATATTTGACAGAGTACTCGTTATCGGTAGATAATCTCTTCGTTTTTATACTGATTTTCTCGATGATGGGCATTCATCCTAAAAATCAACCGAAGTTGCTGAAACTGGGTATTTTGATTTCCGTTGCCTTGCGCATCCTTTTCATCCTGACCGGGATGGAACTGGTAGAACACTTCCATTGGATCATCTATATTTTCGGCCTTATCCTGATTTTGACAGCATACAAAATGGCTTTTTCGAAAGAAGATGAAAGCGTAAATCCCGAGTCGAACATTTTTTACAAGGGAGCGTCAAAACTATTTCCCATCGATCCCGACATACATTCGTCCCATTTCTTTACTAAGATAAACGGGAAAATACACATCACCCATATTTTTCTTGCCCTGCTCGTTATCGGTTCCACCGATGTCCTGTTTGCCGTCGATTCCATTCCTGCTATTATCGGTGTTATAAAAGAAGGTGTAAATAACGTTCTTACGCTTAGCGAAGAAAACTTTCTGGCCATTTCATCCAACGTCTTCGCGGTGATGGGTTTAATATCGCTTTTTTTCACCTTGAAAGGAATTATGGGAATGTTCCGGTACCTGAAAACAGGTGTGAGTTTCATTCTTTTGTTCATCGGCGTAAAAATGTTGTTTAGCTCCATACATTCAGTAGGGGAGTTTTTCGCACACAACTCGTGGTTTTCGCTGGCAGTTATTATCGGTACGCTTATCGTCTCTATCCTGTTGTCGATATTGATTTCTGAACGGAAAAAAACCGACGGCCTTCAGCATTGACTCATTTTTCTTTTACAGAACCCGATAAAGTTCTGTGATTGATGGAATAAATTTTGTAATTTTGTAATCCACTTTGTGAATAAATGCTTTATGAAATTTACCCCGGAAAAATACGCTATTCCCGATGTGCCGATGCAACCCTTCATCGATACGGACGAGATTTGGGATTTCCTCAACAAAACGGCTTCCACACCCGAAAGAGTAAAAGAAGTGATCGCAAAATCGCTTGCGAAGAACAGGCTGAACCTCGAAGAAGTTGCCGTACTTATCAATGCCACCGATTCAGAGTCGGTGCAACTCATCAAAGAGGGCGCCAGGGAACTTAAGAAAAAAATTTACGGAAACCGCATCGTACTCTTTGCTCCGCTTTATGTAGGCAATAAGTGCTCTAACAACTGCGCTTACTGCGGATTTAAAGCTTCGAACAAAGATGCCGTCCGCAAAACGCTCTCGGACGACGAACTGGTAAAAGAAATTGAAGCGCTGGAAGACAACGGACAAAAACGATTGATCCTCGTTTACGGCGAACATGCGCAATACAACCCTGAATTTATCGCCCACACCGTGAAGATGGCATACAGCGTGAAAAAAGACAACGGCGAAATCCGCCGTGTAAACATCAACGCTGCCCCACTCGACATCGAAGGGTTCCGGGTAGTGAAAAAAGCCGGCATCGGCACCTATCAGGTGTTTCAGGAAACCTATCACCGCGAAGCATACAAGACCTATCATTTGCGTGGTAAAAAGGCCGATTTCGACTATCGCCTCACTTCGCTCGACCGTGCACAGGAAGCCGGACTGGACGATGTGGGGATAGGCGCGCTTTTCGGGCTGTACGACTGGAGGTTCGAAGTAATGGGCCTGGTTCGCCACACCAATCACCTGGAAGCGTGCTACAACGTAGGGCCCCATACCATCTCGTTTCCCCGCATCAAAGACGCGTCGATGCTTGATTTAGGCGATGAATATTTCGTGGCGGACGAAGATTTCACCCGCCTGGTAGCTATTCTCCGGTTAGCCGTTCCTTACACGGGAATGATCCTTACGGCCCGTGAGCCCGCAGGACTTCGCGACAAATTAATTCAGTTCGGCGTATCCCAAATTGATGGCGGAACAAAAATTGAGTTGGGCAGCTATGCCGAAAAGGAACAAAATCATGACCTCAAAAAAGGACAGTTCCGCATAAACGACGACCGGACACTCAATCAAATTATTGATGAACTGCTCCAGCAGGATATGCTGCCTTCATTCTGTACTGCCTGCTACCGCCTGGGGCGTACCGGCGAGCATTTTATGGAATTCTCCGTCCCCGGCTTTATCAAACGGTTCTGTACCCCCAATGCGATACTCACGCTGGCTGAATATCTGGTTGACTATGCCCCTGAACATACGGCAGAAAAAGGATGGGACGTGATTGAAAAAAATATCCCCGAACTCAATGAAACAGTACAACAGCAGGTACGTGAAAAAATTGAGAAAATAAAACAGGGGGAACGGGATCTATATTTTTAACAAACTGACCGATAAAACGGCCCAATGAGCACCTCAAGACCACATATCGGCATTTTCGGCCGTCAGAACACCGGCAAAAGCTCACTGATCAACTTACTCACGAGCCAGGAGACTGCTATTGTGTCTGATATACCCGGCACAACGACCGACCCGGTAAAAAAATCGGTGGAGATTTTAGGAATCGGCCCGGTGGTATTGGTGGATACCGCAGGGATTGACGATGCGGGAGAATTGGGAAGAAAACGCGTCAACAAATCGCTCGAAGCAATAAAAAAGGTGGACTGTGCGGTGTTGCTCATTGCCGGAAATCAGTTCGGACAGTATGAACTGGATCTTATCCGCTACTTTGAGAAATTCAGTACCCCCTACCTCATCCTTCACAACAAAAGCGATATTTCTAAAATTGCCGCTCTTACAAAAACAGCGATAGCCCATCACAGCAAAGCTACGGTTATCGATTTCAGTGCAAAAGATCCGGGAGATTCGGACAAGATCATTGACTCGCTGAAAGAGATAATTCCCCGCGACAGAGAGCAAAACAAAACACTTATCGGCGACCTGGTGAAACCGAAAGATCTGGTGCTGCTCGTAACACCCATCGACAGCGAGGCCCCCGAAGGGCGGCTGATCCTGCCGCAAAATCAGACCATCCGCGATGCGCTGGACAACGATTGCATCACGATAGTAGTAAAAGATACCGGGCTGGACGGTTTTCTGGAGCTTGGCATAAAACCGGCGCTCACCATTACCGACAGCCAGGTTTTCGGCTATGTCGCGGAACGTATTCCCGAAAGTGTTCCGTTAACGAGTTTCAGTATCTTGTTCGCCCGTCAAAAAGGCGATTTCGAGGCTTACCTGCAAGGTACGCCTTACATTTCGAAACTGAAAGACGACGATAACGTTCTTGTGTTGGAAAGCTGCACCCATCAAACCAGTTGCGACGATATCGGGCGGGTGAAAATTCCAAAACTCCTTCGGAAATTTACAGGCAAAAAATTATCGTTCACATTTGTAAGCGGATTATCGGAAATCGGCCCCCCTCCATCCCTCCCGGGAGAGGCGTACGCGCTCGTCGTCCAATGCGGCGGATGCATGGTCACACGCAAGCAACTGATAAACAGGATAAAATCGTTCACAGAAAAAGATATCCCCGTCACCAATTACGGAATGGCACTGGCATACATGAACGGTATTTTTGAACGGGCAACGAGAATGTTCAACAATCATGAATCAGACACCCATGCAATCCATACTCCATAAACCGGAATTTTCCCAAGCGGAGCTTGTTCAACTGCTCAACGCTTCCGGCGATGAAGAGAAAGCCCTGTTCAGTTACGCTTCGGAGGTGAAGCAACAGCACGTCGGCAACACGGTTTATTTGCGCGGACTGATCGAATTCTCCAATATTTGCGAAAAAAATTGTTATTATTGCGGTATCCGCCGCGACAATACCTCCACACACCGGTATTGCCTCACAAACGGCGAGGTATTGGAGGCCATCCGGTTTGCTCACGAAAACGGATTTGGATCTGTTGCTATTCAGAGCGGTGAACTCTCCTCGGATGCATTTATCCGGAAGATCGATTTCATCCTGAAGGAAGCCATGCGCATGACCAACCGGGAGATCGGCATCACCCTCTCCTGCGGCGAACAGTCTGAAGAGGTATATCGCCGGTGGTTTGAGAGCGGAGCCGGCCGTTACCTGCTCCGTATCGAATCTTCTTCCGAAGAACTATACTATAAAATACATCCGAAAGACGAAATTCACAGTTTCACAAAACGCCTCAATGCCCTGGAAGCGTTAAAAAAAACAGGATACCAAACCGGAACGGGCGTAATGATCGGATTGCCGTTTCAAACTGCCGGACACCTGGCAAGCGACTTGCTGTTTATGAAGCAATTCGATATCGATATGTGCGGAATGGGACCGTATATTGAACACACACAAACTCCGCTCTACAAAAACAGGAGTGAGCTTATTCCGCTACAAGAACGATTCGCCCTGAGCCTTAAAATGGTAGCCCTCCTCCGCATCCTCATGCCCGACATCAACATCGCAGCCACCACCGCCCTGCAATCCATCGAGAAAAACGGCCGCGAAAAAGCCCTCTGTATCGGAGCTAATGTACTGATGCCCAACATTACTCCCAAACAGTACCGCGATGACTATTTTCTTTATCAGAATAAACCCGTTTCACAACAGAGCAACGAAGATGACCTGCGTTTTCTCGAACAACAACTGAAAAGCATCGGACACGAGATCGGGTATTTCAAACAGGGAAATTCAAAGCATTATAGAAAATAAAGATCCTTTAGTGAACATTTGTTATTAAAAACTGTTTACTATTTAGAATCTATCTAAATAGCTTTATGCATTCAATAAAATTACTGTTTCTGTAGCGGATATGAAAAGACGGAATCGACATTTTGCAAAAAAATGGCTCCTGTTCGCCTTATTTGTAGGCTACATGGGCAGCATTACGTTTTTCACTCATACTCATATAATTAACCACATATCGTATGTTCACTCTCATCCGTACAAGAAAAGCGAGAAAAAGCAACACAAGCACACCGAAAATCAACTTTTTCTTTTAGAACATTTATATCATACGCAAATTACGCCGGACGTTATCCCCGGCTTCGATTTATCCGGCAAATCAAAAGTTTTGCATGATATCCCTACCATACTTTACGAAGGATTGCATCCTATAAAAATCCAAATCAACACCTATCTGCGGGCACCGCCAGCCGCTTAATTTTTATATTCTTCAGGCGAGAATACCTGACTTTAGACAAAATATTTAATACTTGCAAACAAAATAAACTCAATCAAAATGAAAGAAACAGTTTATGTTGCGATAGCCGCCTTATGGTTATCCATCAACTCATTATATGCTCAAAAAACCGATTCTAATGTTTTTGGCGATGTGCAAAGCAACGGCGTACACGTACCGTTCGTAACCATTGCCGTAAAAGGGACAACCATCGGAACAACCACCGATGAAACAGGCCACTACATGCTCACAAACCTTCCGGCAGGGAGACAGACGCTGGTGGCGCAAAGTGTAGGATATAAATCACAGGAAAAAGTGGTGGAAATTGAGGCTGGACGATCCATCGAAATAAATTTCAAAATAGAAGAAGAAATAATGCATTTAGACGATGTGGTGGTTACGGGAACCCGTACTTTTAAAAGGCGGACCGAAACCCCTATAGTGGTAAACGTATTGGATGCCAAGAGCCTGGATGCAGTGCAGGCATGCAACATCTCGGAAGGATTGCGGTTTCAGCCGGGATTGCGCGTGGAAACAGACTGCCAGACATGCAGCTACACACAGCTGCGGATGAACGGCCTTGGCGGCGGCTATTCGCAAATTTTAATCAATGGCCGGCCTGTTTTTAGTCCGCTTATCGGATTATACGGAATGGAGCAAATTCCCGCGAACATGGTAGAGCGCATTGAGGTGGTCCGAGGCGGCGGCTCGGCTCTGTACGGCTCCAGCGCCATTGGCGGGACGGTAAACGTAATCACGCAAATTCCAACAAGGTCGGACTATGAGGTGAGTTTCACCACCAACAGTATAAACGGGGCAGCGATAGACAATGTGCTGACCGCCAACACAACCATGCTTTCGAGAAATAAAAAAGCGGGCGTGTCGCTTTTTGCCAACCGCAGGGTCCGCGATTTTTACGATCATCCGGGTATTACACTCAAGAATGATGGTACAACCGTAATCGAAAAAGACAACTTCTCGGAACTTCCCGCTCTGGAAAGCAACTCGTTTGGCGGGAACCTGATTTTTACTCCCACACACGGCCAAAAACTGGAAGTTAACTTTTCAAGCCTTTATGAATATCGGTATGGCGGCGAAATGATTAAAAAAGAGGCGCATTTGGCTAAACAATCCGAAGAGAGGACGCACAACATTTTAATGGGCGGTTTGGATTATCAGATTAATTTTAACAACGACAACAGCTCCTTCATCAGTTATTTTGCAGGGCAAAAGACCAAACGAAACCATTATACCGGTCTGTATCCGGCACCGGATGATTTTGATACTCCCGAAGAATTTGCGGAGGCCGAGGCGCAGCATCTGAAAAACCCGCCTTACGGCTACACAAGCAACCACACCTTGCAAGCGGGTGTCCAATTCAACCACCGATTGACAAACTTTATAAAGGGGACAAACGTGCTGACCGTGGGTACGGAATATCTGCTCGACGATATTTTGGATTCCATTCCGCATTATCAGTACGGGGTTGACCAGACCACAAAAAACGCGGCAGCCTTTCTGCAAAGCGACTGGAAGCTCAGCAATACATTTACCGTTTTGACCGGAGTGCGTGCCGATAAGCATAACCTGGTAAACCACGTTATCCTGAGCCCGCGCGTATCGATGTTGTACAGGCTGAAGAATTACACGCAGTTCCGTCTTACCTGGGGAACCGGCTTCCGTGCGCCGCAAGCTTTCGATACCGATATGCACATTGCATTTGCAGGAGGCGGGGTTTCCCGCATTTCGCTGGATCCGAACCTGAAGGAGGAGCGCTCCAACAGTTTTAGCGGTTCGGTAAATTACGACAAAGCAACCGAAAATTACATTTACGGCTTCACACTAGAAGGTTTTTACACCAAGCTGAACGACGCTTTTCATCTTCAACCGGTGGGAAAGGATGAGTATGGCGAGCAATTTGAAAAACAAAACGGCCCGGGAGCGACGGTGAAAGGAGTTACACTTGAATTGCGTGCCAACTACAACAAAAAAGTGCAACTGGAATCGGGATTCACGTGGCAGAAGAGCCTTCACTCCGAGGCGGTGGAAAACATTGAAGGATTGGAGGCTAAGCGCGAATTTCTACGTACCCCCAACGATTACGGTTACGTCATCCTTTCGTTTTTTCCGGTAAAAAACCTAAACGCATCCGTCAGCAGCGTTTATACCGGCAAAATGTTTTTGGCAAAGTTTTCGCCAAACATAGCGCTCCGGCCCAACGAATACCGCACCTCTCCATCGTTCACCGAATTCAGCGCGAAAGTGGGATACACGTTTGAACTGCCTTTCTTCGACAGTGGGCTGGAGATTTTCGGAGGTGTAAAAAATATCGGTAACTTTTACCAAAACGATTTTGATAATTACCGGAACCGCGACAGCAATTACGTTTGGGGACCGGGATTACCAAGAACATTTTATGTGGGTTTGAAAGTGATGGCGTTGTAGGAGAATTAAATTTCTTCAAACCTTGCCGTAAAGAACCTCAACTGTTTGGGTTCGTAAACGAAACGAAGCCCCCTGATCTTTTCCTTCTGTTTGTACAGGTTAATAACCGCATCGGCAACCACATCCATATGCCGGTAAGTATAAACCCTGCGCGGAATGGTCAATCGGACGGTTTCCAGTTTTGGGTGGTGGTTTTCTCCTGTAGTTTTGTCGCGCCCGGCAGAAACGATGCCGCGCTCCATACTACGAACGCCGGATTCCACGTATAAGTTCGCCGCTAAACTTTGTGCGGGGAATTGATCTTGTGTCAGGTGCGGGCAAAACCGGCGGGCATCCAGGAAAACAGCATGCCCGCCAACAGGTTCAACTATGGGGACTCCGGCTGCTTTGAGTTTTTCTCCCAAGTAGCGTACTTGCTTTATTCTGTGCTCGATATATTCAAATTGCATGGATTCCTGCAGTCCGATAGCCATGGCTTCCATATCGCGTCCGGCCATTCCACCGTACGAGGGCATCCCTTCATAAACCACCACCATCTCTTTTGCAGATGAGAAGAGATCATCATCGTTCATGCACAAAAAACCACCGATATTCACCAAACAGTCCTTCTTGCCGCTCATCGTGCAGCCATCGGCATAACTGAACATCTCACGAACGATTTCTTTGATGGATTTATCGGCAAAGCCTGCTTCCTGTTCCTTTATGAAATAGGCGTTCTCCACACAGCGGGTAGCGTCGTAGAACACTTTTATGCCGTATTTATCGGCCAGTTTCCGGACAGCACGCATATTTTCCATCGAAACCGGTTGTCCGCCGGCCAAGTTAACAGTAACGGCCAGACAAATATACGCGATATTTTCGGCGCCCTTTTCATCGATAAGTTTTTGCAGTTTATTTAAATCGATATTTCCCTTGAACGGAATATCCAGTCCGGCATCGTGTGCCTCATTGCGGATGATGTCGATAAAGACTCCGCCGTTCCGCTCCTGATGGTAGCGGGTGGTAGTAAAATACATATTTCCCGGAACGAACTGCCCGGGACAGATAGCGATTTGCGACAGGATATTTTCCGCTCCACGCCCCTGGTGCGTAGGGACTAAATGCTTAAATCCGAAAATTTCCCGAACCGTTTTTTCCAGATGTTGAAAGTTTCTGCTTCCGGCGTAGGCTTCGTCGCCCATCATCATTCCTCCCCACTGTTTATCGCTCATGGCATTGGTTCCGCTGTCGGTAAGCAAATCGATATATACATCTTCCGAATTGATGAGAAAGGTATTGTAACCGGCTTCTTTGATCACTTTTTCCCGCTCTTCGCGAGAGTTCATTTTTACAGTTTCCACCGCTTTTATGCGGAAAGGTTCCGCTGGATAGTCGTTTAAATTCATAATAGTGGTATTAATAATGATGTGCAATTAGTATTACACTTCAAAATTATGACAAAAAGACGAAACAACAAAGGAATTAAGGTATATTTTTTAAAATCAACTATCAAATGGAAATTTAAAGGTTTCGAAATGACAGTTTATTTCAGCAAATCGGGACGCAACCGCTTAGTCCGTTCGTGTGCCTGCTCCAGGCGCCATTCGGCGATTTTGCGTTCATGGCCGGAAAGGAGCACCTCGGGAACGTGCCAGCCGCGGTATTCCGCCGGGCGGGTGTAAACGGGCGGAGCGAGCAAATTGTCCTGAAAAGAGTCGGAAAGTGCAGATTGCTCATCGCCTATTGCTCCGGGAATTACCCGGACAACAGCATCGGCAATCATTGCCGCGGCAAGTTCACCGCCGGTAAGCACAAAGTCACCTATGGATATTTCGCGGGTAATCAAGTGTTCCCGCACCCGATAATCCACTCCCTTGTAATGTCCGCAAAGGATAATGAGGTTCTTTAAAAGCGACAGCTCATTGGCGGTTTTTTGAGTAAACTGTTCGCCGTCGGGCGTAGTGAAAATCACTTCATCGTAATCGCGTTGCGATTTCAGATGCGATATGCAGCGGTCAATCGGCTCAATTTGCAACACCATTCCGGCCTCCCCGCCAAAAGGATAATCGTCCACACGGCGGTGCTTGTCGAGCGTGTAATCACGCAGGTTGTGCAGTCCGAATTGCACCAGGCCTTTCTCCTGCGCACGCTTCAGGATGGAGCAATTAAGCGCTCCCTCAATCATTTCCGGTAAAACGGTAATTATATCTATTTGCATAAGTGGTGAGTTTTTCAACTTCCCCCGCCGGTACCTGATCCTTCCTGGGAACTTCCGCCCTGTAAGATATCCTCGTTGGTAATGGTACGTTGTACTTTTCTAACTGAAGACTTCAAATCTCCAAAACGATACGTCAGGCTCAAGCGGAAGGTACGCATCGGATTTTGATAATTCATTTTTTGAACAAACCCTTCACCGGTGGTCGTCAGCTTGAAATCGCGGTACTTGTGAAAGGGGGTGGTGGCATTAAGAGAGACATCCAGCTTCTTGTTAAAGAAGCTCTTCATCGCACTAAACGAATAAAAGTAGAACGTCGACTGGGTGGTTTGCAATTGTATGCTGTTCGTGAAAATTCCTCCGTTGGCGGTAAGCCTCACGTCTTTGGGCAGCGTGAATGTTATGCTTCCGAAACCGCGTCCCGAAAATCCGCTGTTTCTCATTCCGGCATTTTCCGTACTTTGAATATCGGTATAAATTAACGAGCCGTTCACATTCATCCGGATAGCCGGTATAGGTGTCCAGCTGGCATATCCATCCAGTCCCACCGACTGATTACGGCCGATATTCCGGTATGTATTGTTGGTGACACCGTTTTCATCCACAAAAATATACGATGTGATGGCGTTTTGAGTAAACGAATAGCTGAGTGTCGCGTTGAAGTTGACTTTTTGCGAAAACGAACCGTAATTAATGTTTAAATTATGCGTCTGTTCGGCATCCAGGCCGGGATTCCCGTAACGGATGTTATTGGGGTCGGCATCATTGACGTAGGGATTCAAATACCAGATCCCCGGGCGCGATATGCGCATGTTGTAGCCCCAACGTAATGTCTTAGTCATTCCCAGCTGGTAGGAGAAAGCTGCCGAGGGGACTAGATCGAAGAAGTTGGAATGTACTATCGTATCGTTTTTTGCGTTTATAAAGTGTATTTTTTGAGCGGTATTCTCGCCGCGAAGCCCCAGTTTCACACCGAATTTTCCGGCTTTCAACCCGTATCCGGCGTATCCCGATGCGATTCTTTGCTCGTGATCGAGGTCGTTCTTACGTTTCAAATCCTCTTTCCATTGCCCGTCGTTGCCCACATCCAGAAACATGTTGTCGCCACGGCTGGAGTTATCGCGATAGATGTATTTCAGGCCTACTTCTACACTGTGTTTGTTGGTAAGGGGGTTCACGTAATCTATTTGTCCGGTATGTTCATTTCCGCCCGCGTCGTTGATGCTCTTTATACGATAGCCGTCGGGATAGATATAATTGACTACATTATCGTATTCGCTTTCGAATTCGCTATTGTTGGGATCTCTTTCGAAACGATAGGAAACGGTCAGCAACTCATCTTTCTTTTTAAAAGTCCGCTGATAATCGGTTGCCAGCGTAAATGACCCGAAATGCGACATGGATTTATTCTTCAGCAGGTACGAATAATCCCTCGCGCCTTCCGAAAGTGCATCCTGTTTTGAATCGGAATGAAACTTCCCGCCGAATTGTCCGACGGAAACGTTGAACAGATTCAGCGTATCCGGCTCGTAACTGAGCGATGTATTGTAAAACAACCCGCCTCCGTAGTTTTTGGAAATCCCGTCCTGCATCAACTTATTCACCGGGTTTGGAGCCATCTCTTCCCGGATAAACGATGTCTTGGCCTCAGGCCTGTTGTGGTAAAAATAACTTCCGTTCCCGGTAAACCCGAACTTGCCGTATTTTAACGACAAATAGCCGTTACCTCCATATCCTCCAAACGTATCGCCATTAGCTCCCACGGAACCCGAATAGCCTTCATCCGCCCGTTTGTCGGTAATAATGTTTATGATTCCCCCCACACCTTCGGCATCGTAGCGCGCTCCGGGATCGGTAATCACCTCTATATTCTTTACGCTGTTGGCCGGCATGCTTTTCAACACTTGCGACGGATTGTTCGAAATCATATTCGACGGCTTCCCGTTCATGTAAATTTTGAAACTCGACGAACCTTTCAGCTGGATATTGTCCTCACCGTCAACGGTGACTAACGGCACTTTACGAAGCAACTCCAGCACATTCGATGTGGATGCTTCGGGGTCGTCTTTTGCACTGTAGGTAAGCTTATCTATTTCCACCTTCACCAGCGGGCGCTGTGCCGTTACGCTAACCTCCTGCAACTCGGTTGAACTTTCAGTCATTTCAATTTGCCCGAGATTGACTTGCGATTCTCCGTTTTTCACTTCCACCTTACGGTTGAGACTGTTCATCCCGACAAACTGAAACGTAAAAATATAGTCTCCGGCTTGCAGCGAGGTAGTAAAATTACCGCTGTCGTCGGTAGCAAATTTCTTGATGGATTTTTGTGGAACCGTTGTGCTGGCAACAGAAATAGTGGCATACGGGAGCGGTTGTTGGTCGCTGGCGCTCGTCAGTTGCCCTTTAACAGTCGTGCCCTCTGCATAGATAACAACTGAAATCAGAAAGAAAATTAGTGATAATAGGGTTAGTTTCATAAGGGTTCACATTGAAATTTTGGCAAAAGTAGTTAATAAATTCAAGAGAGGAACAACAAAAGCCCCCCTATTACGATAATTTAGTAAAGATAATGTTCTTTAGTGCTTCTTTTTGCATTTTTAAACATCGGATTTATTCTTACTTTGCATAGACGCAGCGTTCGTTGGTTTTCTTACACGAAAAATGTTAGAAACTGTTTAAATTTCTTACGAAAAAAGTAAATAAACAATCTTTGCCTTCAAAACAAATTTAAACTGTCTCTAATTTAGCGTAATGATTACCGGAAAAGATTTTTTTCATACTTTTGTGAATAAAGACTTCTCAATCAAAATAAAAATTATGCTCAACATTATCCTCATCATATTATCGGGCGTTGTTGCGGGATATTTTGTCAGAAAAATTCCACAGGTAAAATACACAGGAACAATTATAAGCCTGATCATTATGCTATTGCTATTCTTTCTTGGCGTATCGGTGGGTACAAATGAACAACTGGTAAAAAATTTCAGTGCCATCGGCCTCGATGCTCTGATCATCACTTTTGGAGCCACGTTGGGAAGCGTGCTTTGTGCCTGGCTGATATACTCAACGTTTTTTAAAAAGCCATGAAGCAATCACTCATTTATCTTTTACTTTTTGCTTTGGGTGTAATTCTTGCTCTTTTTGGCTGGATCCCCGAAGTGTTGCTGAAAGACGATATTTCCAAATGGATCCTTTACGGATTACTTTTCTTTGTGGGAATACAGATCGGCTCAAGTAAAAACATGTTCACTGCCGTAAGGCGATTTGGATTTAAAATTGTTTTGGTGCCTGTTGCTACCACTGTCGGGACTTTTGCAGGGGTAGCGCTGGTGAGCATCTTACTTCCCGGAAGGAGCCTGAGCGATTGCCTCAGTGTAGGCGCCGGATTTGCGTACTACTCCCTATCGAGTATTCTCATCTCGGAATTCCGTGGGGCAGAACTGGGTACGGTCGCCTTACTGGCGAATATTATGCGCGAGTTCATCGTCCTGGTTTTTACGCCGTGGATGGTAAGATATTTCGGGAAACTATCCCCCATTTGTGCCGGTGGCGCCACCACCATGGATACCACACTTCCCGTTATCACTAAATACTCGGGGCCCGACTACGTAGTCGTCGCACTTTTCCACGGAATGATTATTGATTTTTCCGTACCTTTGTGGGTTAGTTTTTTCCTGACTCTGTAAATTGATATTATGCGTTCACTTATCGTCGCACTCATCATCCATTTCACACTCAACGTCCTTGTCTTCCTAAAGGGTTGGGACGTTTTTAAAACGCAAAGAGCGCTCCGGGCGTTCTGGACGGTTATTTTCGCTTTCGAGTTTCTGGTATATCTCACCGGATTCCTGTTTTACCGCCGTCTTCCTCCTGAACTTATTCACCTCATTCGCGTGATGGGAACAAGCTGGATGCTCTTCCTCTTTTATCTTGGCGGCCTGGCGTTGATCTTCGACTTTCTGTATCTGGTATTCAGGAAGCAACTCGCTCGTCCCAAAGAGCTGGTAAACCAGCCTGCAAAGATGAAACTCATCGTCTTTCTTTCATCCATAGTGATGGTGGTCTCCGTGTTGTATTACGGCAATTACAAATTCAATCACCCCGAGGTACAACAAGTGAATATGGAGATAGGCAAACCGGCCGGAAAGATGGACTCCGTCAGGATAGCGATGATTGGCGACATGCATCTGGGATACCTGATCAATAGGGACGATGCGCGAAGAATGGTAGATTTGATTTTGCAGCAACAGCCCGACTTGATCCTTTTTGTGGGGGATATCCTCGACTCCAGCATTGAGCCGGTTCTGGAACAGGGGATGGGCGAAGAACTCCGTCGGCTTCGGGCACCGTTGGGCGTATATTCCTGTACGGGCAACCACGAATACCGTTTCGAAGCCGAGCAAAAAATTGAGTTTTTGAACGCTGTGGGAATTAAAATGCTCCGCGACTCGGCCGTCCTGATTGACAGCGCTTTTTACGTGGTGGGACGTGAAGACCTTACATTTAAGAAACGACTGCCCCTGTCCGAGGTTCTGAAAAGGCAACATGTAGACAGGTCTAAACCCGTTATCGTGCTCAACCACAACCCGCACGATATTGATGAGGAGGTCAATGCCGGCACCGATATTGCGCTATACGGACATACACATCACGGGCAGGCTTTCCCCGGAAATATCGCTACGCGATTAACTTTTAAAGTAGCCTACGGATACGCCAGAAAAGGCAACACACATATTTATGTAACCTCCGGGCTGGGATTGGCAGGCCCGCAATACCGCATCGGCTCGGTTTCGGAGATTGCGATGCTAAATGTGCGGTTTGGTAAGTAGCTACAGAAACGGTATTACTTTCTCTAAGTGCACGGTGTGCGATCCTTTTAACAGCACATAATATCCCGTTAAAGGATGTTGCTTCAACTCCTCTATCAACTGTTCCACGGTTTCGAAGACAAGCGTATTTCCGGCGGTACCACCCCCGACCGCTCCGTCGATGAAAACGGAACCTACCAGGTACATTTTATTGAACGACTGTCCCCGCAAATACTCCAACATCTTCCTGTGCTCCCCTTCGGTAATACTGCCCAACTCTTTCATCTCTCCCAGAACGACTGCTTTTGGCAAATCGGATTTGATTTTTGCAAAAAAATCCAGCATCGCCTTCATGCTTGTGGGATTGGCATTGTAAGCATCAATAATAAGATCGTTGTGCTGAGTGCGTTCAAATTGCGAACGGTTATTTTTAGGTTCGTATGTTTCGAGAGCATCACTTATGTACTCGGCGTTGATGCCGAAATATTTGCCGATTGCAGCAGCCGCAAGCGCATTATCGAGATTATACTCTCCCACCAGATGTGTCTTCACGCGGTACGGATGTTCAAAAAAGTTCCAATCGAAGTGTAGAAAGGGCGTCTCGGCCGACAACGTCCCCGACACAAACAAGGCGGGATTGTCACGTCCGTACAAAATCCTGTCCAGGCCTTCCGACCTTTCGTTCAGTATAGGATTGTCCTTATTCACAAATACCTTGCCTTCGTGTTGACGGATAAAATCGTAGAGTTCGCATTTGGTATTGACCACGTTTTCCAACGACCCGAATCCTTCTATATGAGCTTTTCCTATATTGGTAATTAATCCGATATTGGGTTCAGCAATTTCACATAATGCACGGATCTCGCCGGGATGATTGGCTCCCATCTCTATGACGCCGATTTCGTGCGACTTGTTTATAGACAGCAACGTGAGCGGAACACCTATGTGGTTGTTGAAATTTCCCTGCGTAAAAGCCACGTTAAACTCCTTGGAAAGGATGGTGGCAAGTAACTCCTTTGTGGTGGTTTTTCCGTTTGTACCCGTAATTCCCACAATGGTTATCTTTAGTTTTTTTCGGTGATAATTGGCCAGCTTCTGTAAGGTCTCCAGCACATTTTCCACCACGATCACGCGCGGATTCTCCGGCTTGTCGTTTTCCCATTCATCCACTACAGCATATGCACAACCTCTTTCAATCGCACTTTCGGCAAACCGATTACCATTGAACCGATCGCCTTTGAGCGCAAAGAAAATAGAATTGTGTGGGCAAACCCGGGAGTCGGTAGTAACTACCGGATGTTTTTTATAGATTTCGTATAATGCGGAAATTTCCATAATGTTCCTTTTGAGCTCATAACTTTTTCGCTATTTCTTTCGGAAGCGACTCTTTATTAACAACGATACTCAACGTTTTGTAACGGACAAAAGCTTCCGATGCATACCAAACTCCATTGTAAGGCCCTGTTTTGCCCCACGAATTTTTCACCATATAATATTTGTTACCGTTCTGGTCTTTGGCAATACCGTAAATATGCATGCCGTGATCGTCGGTGGTCTGGTAGTTATCGTACGCCAATTGACGCATCTCCTGCGTGATATTTTTCTCCTTCAGCACTTCAGTACCAACCTTGCCGGTGATGGTTGAGCGCCTTTCGCGTTCCGATAAACCCAGCCATTTTGCCTGGTCGGTCCCGGCATTTTCTGCCGCGTTTTCATCGGGAACAATGGCAATACCCTGGCGCGAGAATCCACCTTCGCTCACATCCGATGCCCAGGCAACGGTATAACCGTTCATAATGGCATTATCAATAACCGCCATCATTTCATCCACAGGCAGGTTGTACGAGTTTGCCCAACGCCAGTTATCGGGTACTTCAATGGGAAATGACACATAAAACGGATGATGCGTGAATGAAGTTATCGAAATGTAGTCGTTCTGATTCAGCCCCAGAAAATCCTTGAACGATTGTGGGGTATAGGTTTTTCCGTTATAAGTGAACGAAGCGGGCTTTTCGTCCAGATAAGCATCTAAAATACCTTTAAACCCTTTGAGCCAGACTGTCGAGACATTATTATTTCCAATGATTCCATTCATATAACCGCTCAACACCTTGTCCATTTCACCGTGGTCGTGCCGGTCAGCTCCGTCGGATAATCCGGGATAGGCTTCATCGGGAACAATCCCGTATTCATCGAGCGTCTCTATCACATCGGCAAATGATCCCCCGGGTGAAAAACTCAGGTGTCCGTGTGTGCGGACAAATTTTTCGGCTTTGTCTTCGTAGTTTCTTCTCACGATATACATTTCCGACAGGTCGAATGTTCCTTTTCCTTTTCGCAGTAACTCGGACTCCAGGAAGCTTACACCCGAAAAGCTCCAGCAAGTGCTCGTGCTTGCCTGATTTTTTACGGACGTTACGGGATTTTCTTTAACTACAGTAAATGTATAAACCGAATCTTGCGGGAAAAGAGAAAGGGAGATAAAAAGCGCAAAAACAATTAAAGTTAACCTGTTCATACGATCATTTTTTGGATTGTTTTATTTGATGTACAAAGTTAACCTAAAAAGGGAAACCGGACTTTATTTTTGGGGCTATAAATAGCTAAAAAAGCAAAAAAAACGTATCTTTGACATCGGAAATAAAAAACTGCCGAAAATTCACTTGAAAATATTTTAACAGACATATGAATGACCTACAACCTAAAAAGAAAAAGAGCAGAAAATGGCTCGGACGGTTTCTCGGAATCGTTTTGATTGTACTCGCCGTATTTGCGTATGTACGTTATTATTACGTCTTTGGAACAGGAGTAAAATCCGGAGAATTGAATTATTTAGTCTATAAAGGCGTAATTTTCAAAACTTACGAAGGGAAGCTCATTCAAACCGGATTCAGGGCGGATAAGCCGGGCGGGTTGCAGTCTAACCAATTCGATTTTTCGGTAGAGGACAAGGAAATCGCCGAAAAACTGATGTTATCGAGCGGAAAGCACGTACAACTACATTACAAAGAGTTTTTTGCTCCAATTCCCTGGCGCGGATACACAAAATTTATAGTTGACAGCATCATCTCCATCGAGGAACCCCGTCCCGATCTCCAGCAAGAGATTGTGCCGTATGTTTTGGATACGATGTAGTGATGTCATGGCAAAAAAGAAGTTCTATGTAGTTTGGCAAGGCGCCGTGCCGGGAGTTTACCCGTCGTGGGACGAGTGCAAGGCGCAGGTATCGGGTTTTGAGAATGCGCGGTACAAATCTTTTGGAACACAAGAAGAGGCCGAGGCGGCCTTTAATGATAATCCCTGGAAATATATTGGGAAAGCAGAAGGAAGAGTCAGAAAAGCAGCCCCGTCGAAGAAGAAGTTCCTTACCGAAAGCATCGCAGTGGATGCTGCCTGCAGCGGGAATCCCGGGCTTATGGAATATCGGGGTGTTTTTGTGGCAGATGGTGTGGAGATCTTTCACGTTGGCCCCTTGAAAGATGGCACCAACAATATCGGCGAGTTTTTAGCCATTGTTCACGCACTGGCATTGTTGAAACAGAAAAACAGCAACCTGCCGGTTTATTCCGATAGCATGAACGCCATAAAATGGGTGATCAGGAAAAAATGCAATACCAAATTGGAAAAAACCAAGGGGAACCAACCTGTTTTCAGTCTTATTGACCGAGCCGAGAGATGGTTATCGGAAAATTCCTATGAAAACCCCGTTATCAAATGGGAAACCGATAACTGGGGTGAGATTCCGGCAGATTTTGGAAGGAAATAGAGCGGCCGATTATTTTATTGAGTTAATCAATCTTCCTCATCCTCCTCTTCTTCGGGATCAAAAGATTTGGGTGCTTTCAGGGTTGGGAAAATACGGTGGATATTTTGCGCAACTTTTTCGGCAAATTCTTCGAGTTCCATATTCACAGCCTGCGCAGCCTGAGCGTAAACGTCGCGGATATCCATAAAATCCTCGTCAGTCTCGCAGAAGAGGTTTTCGAGGGGAATAAGCTCCATCGACTCCACATTTATATCGTCACCCACTGAAAAGTAAAAGCCTTCACGAACCAGTCGTTTTGTCAGTTCGGGCTTGCCCCGGTACCCGTGCAGGATCCACGGCTGGGCAGGATTGGCCTCTTCGCGCACACGCAACAACTCCTCCCACGCTTTCACGCAGTGGATAATCAGTGGTTTTTTCAGCTTTTCCGATAAAACAATATGTTCCTTAAACACAGGTATCTGAATATCAAAAGAAGGGCCTTTCAATTTATCTAATCCGGTTTCGCCAATACCGACAATACGCGGGTCTCCCACAATCTCTTTCAAATAAATCATCTGATTTTCGCTGTCTTCGGAATACCATGGATGGATTCCGCAGGAAAAGGCGTGGCGGTCGTTAGTGTCTCTGGCTACTTCAAACTCAAGGGGGTACACATCGAGAATACACGAGTGATAGGGATCATCGGTGTCCTCTAAAAGAATCTGGTGGGTGTGGACGTCGTATAGTTCCATATAAATTTTTACTCCGCTTTCGGTTTGTCTTGCTGCTTTTTGGGCTTGGGTTCAGGCACCGGGTCATATCCCGATCCGCCCCACGGATTGCAGCTTAAAATGCGTTTTGCAGACAAATACGTTCCTTTGAAAGGCCCGTGTTTTTTAAGTGCTTCTATGGTGTATTGCGAGCAAGTGGGCGTGTATCGGCAACTGGGCGGCAAGAGCGGTGAAATAGCGTAACGGTAAAAATAGACAGGCGCAAGAAGCAACCGCGTAAGCGCATTTTTTAAAAACTTCAGCATTTCTCTCTTTCGATCGTTAGTTTATTCGATATTTCGCGCAAAGATTTGCACACACTTTTCTCTACAATATCATAACCGGAAAGTTCATCTTTCACGTAAACAAATGCAATGTCAATCCGATGATTATCCGGCAACAAATTGGATTGTAACAAGCCTTTGTTCAACCTGTAGGCCTCTCTCACCAATCTTTTCATCCGGTTGCGGGCCGTTGCCCGTTTCAATCTCTTTTTGGGTATGCTTATCAGAACAGAAACAGCTTCCGACGCAGTACATTCGTATTCATAAAAGACAATCCTGAACGGATACATAAGAAAGGACTTGCCGCAGGCAAAAAGATCTTCCATTCTTTTTTTACCGGTTACACGTTCCTCTTTTTTGAAAGTAAAACGTTGTCCTTCAACCATAGATAACAGCATTTCCTCCGAAAGCAATTATTATTGCAAAGATAATTGTTTTTGCAATTGATTGTATTGCTTCGGAAATAAAAATTAAAATTAATAAAGATTTTCGAGATTGAAGCTACTTCGGTTGCTGATTTACAATCAGGCGTGTTTTTTTTGATTTTCTTTCAGAAAAGCTTCAAGTGCCATGCTCATCGACGGATATTCCGGTGTCGGCGCTTCACAATCGAGCCGTAACCCCTCGTCTAAAATAGCCTTTGCGGTAGTACCCCCAAAGCAGCCAATAGCCGTATCACCCTGCTTAAAATCGGGGAAATTTTTCATTAACGATTGCACACCCAGCGGACTAAAGAAAATGATCATATCCGTATTAAGTACTTCGCCTTCCTCGTAATCGTTGCTCACAGTACGATACATCACACTTGGAGTAAACTTCAGCTTTTTTGAAGTCAGGTAGTTCAGCACTTCTTCATTATGCTCCTCGGGAACTGGAACAAGCAGGTTTTCTTTCGAATGCTTGGTAAAAGCGGCGTTCAACCCTTCTATCTTTCCCGTTTGGCTGAAAAATATTTTCCTTTTTCTGTAAACGATGTATTTTTGCAGGTAAAGGGCCACGGTCTCGGATATACAAAAGTATTTCATTGATTCGGGCATAGTGATTTTCTGCTCCTCGCAAAGTGAGAAGAAATTATCTACAGCCGTACGCGAAGTCATTACAATACCGGTAAATTCAAGTATGTTTATACGTTGATGACGGAATTCTTTTAAAGAAACTCTTTCAACTTTTATAAAGGGCCTGAATTCAAATTCCACATGATATTTCTCTCCCAATTCGAAATAAGGAGATTTTCCGTTACCGGGTTGAGGTTGGGATATCAGGACTCTTTTTACTTTGCGTACATCCATAACGTATTAATTACCTGCAATATTTACTAAAGAAACCACCCCTTTGTAAATCAGAAAAAAAGGGACGATTTCAATGGCGCAAAGGTACAAAAAATAATTAAGCAAACCCACTTTGTTTTTAGCAAAAACATTTAACAAGTTCCAAAAAACGACCATCATTATAATAAAAAAAATTATAATTAGTAAAAAAAGAGCTGTTTTTGCATATTCAGGTACAAATACAAAGAACATTGCCGGAATAAAAATAAGCACTCCCACCAGTTCAACCACCCTAAAATATTTCTCTGTCCACTCCTCTAGGCCCCACTCAGGGAAAATATAACCTATAATCCTATATACAAGATACTTAACGCTGATAAAAAGCAGGATTCCGAGAAAAATTGCCAGAAATAGAAAAATCATATTTTTCGCAGATAAACCAGAAATACCTTTATCCCACAAAAAAACAAAAAGAATAATGGCCAGGATCAGGATGGTTTGGAAAATCAAAAAAAACTCGCTCCAAACCCCGGTGGTGGTAATCTCCTCCTTAAAAATCGCCCGCCTCCTCACTCCACCCGAAAAGATATTTCTGAAGTTAGCTGCCAGCGTGGGGCCTTCTTTATTAAACCAGAAGGCAAGAATAACAAAACACGACGAAAAGAACAGAAAAAAAATACTCTGGATGGTTTGTGAAAAAGGCAGCAGCGTTCCGGAAAAGCCCTGCATCATTTGCCCTGACAAAGCCGTAACGGCTGTGGTGTCGATGTCAAAAAAGATCCGTGTGCTATCCGTAGGGATATACTCAAATGACGAAAACCCGACCCGGATTGAATCGGATAAAGAGACGGAATCTGCCGGTATTTGAGGAATTGTATCGAACACACATCACGAATTTACGACAAATTTACAACTCTTTTTTGTCATATTTGGTAAAAGATGGTTTCCAGGCCTCAAAATTTTGCAGGCAATCCATTACTTCACCCGGCGAATCAACCACTTGCCACATATTACGGTAATCAGGATGAAGAAATTTTTCGCGGATCATTTTGTCAAACATCACCAACAACGGATCGTAATAACCGTTGACATTGAGAATGATAACAGGGTTCTTGTATAATCCCAACTGTTTCCAGGTGAGAATCTCCGCCAATTCTTCCAACGTCCCGAATCCACCCGGAAGTGCAATGGCCGCATCGGATTGCTTTGCCATCAGGAATTTCCGTTCATGCATCGTTTCAGTAACTACCAATTCCGACAACCGGGGATGGCACCATCCCGAATCGATCATAAATTGCGGAATAATTCCTTTTGCTTTCCCTCCGTTTTCGAGCACGCTATCGTTCACCGCCCCCATCAATCCCTGTTTCCCGGCACCGGTTATGCACGTGATGCTATTTTCTGCCAGGGCCTTCCCCAATTCCCTGGCAGCATCGAAATAAACATCTTCAATGTGTGCGCTTGAGGCACAGTAAACGACAACTCCCCTAACGTTTTTTCCGGATAAATTACGCTTCATTTTTCCGAGACAGGCCAATTAAGTGAAATCCTTTTTAAACTCTTCCCTGATTACATCCACATAATCCAGTTTCTCCCACGTGAAGAGTTCAACTTCTCTTACCACCGGCTCCGGCATATACCGGGATTCGAATTTTTTCGTGACGATTTGCGGCTCGCGGCCCATATGCCCGTAAGAAGCCGTTTCCAGGTAAATCGGGTTACGAAGTTTCAACCGGTTCTCTATGGCTTTGGGGCGCATATCGAAGATCGACTCCACCTTTTTGGCAATTTCAGCATCGGCCAGATTCACTTTGCTTTTCCCGAATGTATTCACGTAGATATTCATCGGACGAGCTACGCCTATAGCATATGAAACCTGTATCAACACTTCGGGCGCCACTCCCGCCGCAACCATGTTTTTGGCGATATGGCGTGCCGCATACGCTGCCGAACGATCCACTTTCGACGGATCCTTTCCAGAAAATGCTCCTCCCCCATGTGCTGCTTTGCCACCGTAAGTATCCACGATAATTTTTCGTCCAGTCAATCCCGTATCTCCGTGCGGTCCGCCGATAACGAACTTTCCGGTAGGGTTTACGTGATACGTTATCTTATCATCAAAAAGTTTATGAATATCCCCGGTGTACTTGTATTTATCACGGACACGCGGAATGAGAATCGTTTTCACGTCTTCGGCAATTTGCTGCTGCATGGCCGCATCTGCTTTTGAAGCCGCTTCTTTCGTGTTATTTTCGGGACAAATAAACTCATCGTGCTGGGTGGAAATCACGATAGTATCGATGCGCACAGGTGTGCCGTCCTGCGAATATTCAATGGTAACCTGCGATTTGGCATCGGGACGGAGGTAAGGCATCAGCTGCAACTCATTCTTGCGGATGTAAGCCAATTCGCGCAATAAAGCGTGGCTTAAATCCAATGCCAGCGGCATATAGTTGTCCGTTTCGGCAGTGGCGTAACCGAACATCATTCCCTGATCGCCGGCGCCTTGATCCATCGGGTCGGCTTTGCCGTCAACACCCCGGTTTATGTCGTCGGATTGTTCGTGAATGCTCGAAAAGACACCGCACGATTTTGCTTCAAACTGATATTCACTTTTGGTGTAACCAATGCCGGCAATCACCTTGCGCGCCACTTCGGCCACATCAACATATGCGTTTGATTTAACTTCTCCGGCAAGAACAACCTGCCCGGTTGTCACTAACGTTTCGCAAGCTACTTTCGAGTCAGGGTCATAAGCCAGAAACTCATCAAGCAAAGCATCCGATATCTGATCGGCTACTTTATCGGGATGTCCTTCGGACACCGATTCGGAGGTAAAAAAATAGTTCATCTTTTTATAGATTAGAATAGCGTTTATTTATAAACAAGCGGAGAGTGTGAACGTGCAACGGAGAAAATAGGAATGCAGAATTTCGTTTTAGCATTTTTTTCTGTGGTTGCAAGCAGTTCAAATCTGTCCACATTGTTGTTTTCGGGTGCAAAGATAGGGAAAAATTGCCAGATAGTATGTTCACAAAGGTTAAAATGATTTATAGTTTACTATCCTATTGGATTAAGATAGCAGAATGCTTACTTTTGCAGGCTAACGAATGATTTTGAATGAAGCTACGACATATTTTTATAACCGTTATTCTTTCAGGTTGCTTGCTCCCTATCTTTGTTTCTGCTCAAGACAGGGCGTATCCTATTGAAGGAGACGGTGTTTTATCGTTTTTACGTCGATGGAACCGAACTGACACTACCTATGTCCGGGAATTTATCGACCTTAATTCCGAAAAGTTGAATGCACAAGGTGGACTGGAACTCGGCACGGTTTATCTGATTCCACCGCTCCATCCGGGCGATGTGTATCCGGCTCCCGAAACGAATGATCAACCGACAGATCAAAAAATTTTCGGAGAGAAATACAAAGACTTCACACTTGCTTCCGATAACCTGGAAGATGCTTGCTTTTACATTATCAGCGGACACGGCGGGCCTGACCCGGGCGCAGTCACGCATATCGACGGCAGGGAATTGCACGAAGATGAGTATAACTACGATTTTTCGCTTCGCCTTGCCCGCAACCTGATGATGCACGGCGCAACGGTTTACGTGATTATTCAGGATGAGTACGACGGTATTCGCGATGAACGATTTTTGCCCAACAACAACGGAGAGACCTGTTTGGGCGACCCGATACCAAAATCGCAGATAGACCGGCTGAAACAACGGGTAGAAAAGGTGAATGACCTGTACGCAAGGGACAAAGATAAATTCAGGTATGTCCGCGCCCTTGAAGTACATATCGACAGCCGCAACCCGAAAGAGCAAATCGATCTGTTCCTGTACTATGCCGATAATCCCCAAAGCCGGATGACATCCTACACGTTGCGAAACGAAGTTTTAGAACAATATCGGAAGCACCAGCCAAACAGGGGTTTTAACGGCAACGTCAGCCACCGGGATTTGTATATTCTCCGGCAACTTCATCCGCCTGCCATAATGGTTGAAGTCGGCAATTTTCAGAACACGCTCGATCGTAAACGAATCATGGACCCCAATAACCGCCAGGCCATCGCCAACTGGATAACCCATGCATTTATAGAGGATTTTTCTCACAGTATCCCCATCTCAGTCAACACTTCCTCCAAATCCATGTCCGGTGTAAAATGAATGGTTTGAAAGCCTAACAATCCGGCAGTGTCGATATTGTGAGCGTTATCATCGATGAACAACGTCTCATCGGGATTTAGGTTAAACCTGTCCAGCAAGATATAGTATAACTTCGGGTCGGGTTTTACGATTTTCTCTTCACCCGACACCACCATTCCTTTCAGGTAGTTGAAAAATCCGTATCGCTCTATGGCCACGGGAATGGTTTCGGCAGACCAATTGGTCAGACCGTATGTGTTGTACTTCTCGCTCAGAGGCTTCACCAACCTGCTGTTTTCGATAATTTCTCCACCCAGCATTTCTGCCCACCGGCCGTAATACATCGCAATTTCGTCTTTGTATGCAGGAAATTCCTGTTGCTTTTCGGCGGTAGCTTCCGCCAATGGACGGCCGGCATCTTGCAGCACGTTCCACTGATAAGTGCAAACATTATTCAAAAAATGCTCCGTCTCTGCCTGATCTTTAAAGATTTTCCTGTACAGATACACGGGATTCCAATCGATTAACACTCCGCCAAAATCGAAAACGATGTTTTTAATTTGTTCCATTATTTTGTTTTAATTGTGATAGAATGCAAAAATAGTGCTTTTTCTTTAATCTCAACGATACGGTAAATCATTTAAGTTTCGTATATCTCAAGTTATATGTTCGCGACTAAATCGTCGTCTGACGATATTTTGCGTATTCAATCACAGCTAAATTCAAGAATGTTGAGTAAAGTCATAAAATTTCAGATAATTTGTTAAAGGAACGATTCTCAAACAATTCATCAAGGATATTTTCCTATTTTTGCAAAGCAAAGAAACAGCTTATATCAAAAAGGCGGAATTAATGTATAAAAAAACTACACTGCTGTTGCTTCTTGCTATCCTGCTGGCTTCCTGCGGAGCAAGAAAACCAGCGGCTGTAACCTCCAGTAAAAAACTTACGGGTACCGGACAAAGTGTCATCGATTACGGGATGAAATACTTGAATAAACCGTACCAATATGCCGGAAAAGGGCCGCACGCATTCGATTGTTCCGGATTTACCTCGTTTGTTTTCAGGGAATTCGGATACAGGCTCAGCACGAGCTCGGCGGGACAAGACCAGCAGGTGCCCAGCATCAGAAGAAGGGAGGATCTGCAGGTGGGTGATCTAGTCTTCTTTGAGTACCGTGCACATAACGGCAAAGTGGGACACGTGGGCATCGTGAAAGAGTTGCTTCCGAACGGAGAATTCCTGTTCCTTCATGCGTCAACCACCAGCGGAGTTATTGTGTCACGGTCCACCGAACCTTATTACGCATCCCGATACCTGCGCGGCGGAAGAGTTTTACAAGAAAACAATCTGTTGGCAATCGCCAAAAAAGTTCCGCAAGAAAAGACGAAACAAGTAAAAACAAACGATAAGCGAAAGAAAGCTTTCTCTCCGGCCAAAACCAAAGAACAGGTTTTTGTGGAGGCTCCCGAAACACAAACGCAAACACAAACACAGATTATCCATTCTTACCCCGCAGATCAGCCGCTTCCCGATCCTGCCCAAAACAGACCAGGCAAAAAAGGAATCGAACGGCCGGCAGTTCAGACAATGATACGTCCCGACACGATATCCATACCGGAACCTGCTGAAACGGAAGATATCGCAAACGACCCCATCTTGCACCAGGTAAAACCGGGTGAAACACTTTACTCCATTTCCCGAAAATACAATTGTACCGTAGCACAAATAAAAGAATGGAACCCGCAATTGGGAGCGGTTTTAAAGTCGGGAGAGAAACTTACCATAAGGCCCTGAGCAATTTGCGAATTTGGACTCCGGGAAGACAAATATTTTGAGTAATAGCGAATTTTGCGTATTTTTGCACCCTGAAAAAAAAGATAAAAGAGGGATTAATATGATAACTGCAGACCAACTTAAGAATGTGTTGGAGCGCGAGCAAGCGCTGAGGGGGTATCTTTGACATCGATGCAAAGGCCATTCAACTCGAAGAAGAAGAACTAAAAACACAAGCTCCCGATTTCTGGAACGACAATAAGGTTGCCGAAACACAGATGAAAATCGTGCGTGAGTTAAAAGGTTGGCTCAACGCCTACGATAAGGTAAAATCGGCGACCGAGGAATTACAATTGGCCTTTGATTTTGTTAAAGAAGGTATTGTCAGTGAAGAAGAAGTAGATGCCAACTACGCCAAAGCCACGGAACTGATCGAAAACCTGGAACTGAAAAACATGCTCCGCCGCGAAGAGGATCAATTGGGCGCGGTGTTGAAAATAAATGCCGGAGCGGGAGGAACCGAAAGTCAGGACTGGGCATCGATGTTATTCCGCATGTACCAGCGCTGGTGCGAAGACAAAGGATACAAAACCACCGTAACCAACTGGCAGGACGGCGACGATGCCGGAATAAAAACGGCCACCCTACAGGTGGAAGGCGATACAGCCTACGGCTTTTTGAAAAGCGAAAACGGCGTACACCGTTTGGTCAGGGTTTCTCCATATAACGCCCAAGGCAAGCGTATGACATCGTTCGCATCGGTCTTTGTGGTACCGCTGGTGGACGACAGCATTGAGGTTTTTGTAAATCCCGCTAACATTTCGTGGGATACTTTCCGTTCATCGGGAGCAGGCGGGCAGAATGTAAACAAGGTAGAAACAGGTGTGCGGCTGCATTACATATACAAAGACCCGGACACGGGCGAAGAGCAGGAGATTGTCATCGAGAACACCGAGAGCCGGTCACAAATGGGAAATCGTGAAAACGCCATGCGTTTGTTAAAGTCGCAGCTCTACGAAATAGAACTCGAAAAACGCCGGGCAGCACAAGCAGAGATCGAGGCAGGAAAAAAGAAAATCGAATGGGGTTCGCAGATCCGCAGTTATGTTTTCGACGACAGGCGGGTAAAAGACCACCGTACGAATTATCAAACCTCAGACGTCAACGGCGTAATGGACGGCGATTTGGATGATTTCATCAAAGCTTATCTGATGGAGTTTGGAGGAGAAGCGTAAATCTCTTTTTCTATCGAGAGCCCAAACAACGCAAAATCATATTTCACAGGGTCGGCAGCATCCAGTAGCCGGAGGTTTTGGGTGAGCTCCACTGCCGTTTTCCAGTCCGTTTGTTTGCGTGTGACCAAGCCTAGCCAACGGGCAGTCCTATCCACGTGCAGGTCTATGGGGCAAATCAAATCTTCAGGACAGATCTTTTTCCATAAACCAAAATCCACTCCTTTATCATCACAACGCACCATCCAGCGAAGGAACATGTTGAGCCGTTTGCAGGTTGACGTCTTAGCCGGCGACGCAACGTGCTTTCGTGTGCGTCCGGGCGCATGAGGATGGTTGAAAAAGTATTGTCCGAAATGGATCAACGAGCTTTCCATATCCGTAAATCCGGTCTCCGGGATAAAAGCATCTTCCAGGCTCTCATTCTCTTTATAATGCCGATGCAGGAAATCCACGAAGTACAATAAATCGGTATCGTTGAACGTACGATGCTTGAATCCTGACAACTGTTTCAAATCGGATTCGGAGTGGTGTAAAATAAACTCGTACGGCGTTCCGTCGAACCGTTGCGCCAGTTCCATCGATTTTTGGATAATTGTTTTCCGTTGTCCCCAAGCAAACGTGGCAGCAAAAAAGCCCATAATTTCAATGTCCTGCTTCAAGGTGAACTGATGCGGAACAAAGACGGGATCGCTGTCTATAAACGCTGTTGTGTTGTAATAATCAACCTTCCGGTCGAGAAAATATTTCAGGTCTTTCTGTAAAATAAGCATATGCATCGGAATAAATCACAACAAAAGTAATCTTATTTATTAAAAACATCTTAAATTTGCAACGCCCAATCATAATTAAAAACAGTATGTCCATACCAAAAGATATTCGAAAGCTCCTTATTCCAATCCTGTTTTTTTTCTTCACCTCTTCCGGTTTCGCCCAAATAAGTTACGGCGGGCAGCCGCTACCTCTAAATGCCGGCGCATTTAGCCGGACAACACAACCGCTGCAGGTGCCTTTTGTTGAAATGCCATCGTTTGACGTTCAACAAGCTGTGTTACGTTCCGAAGCCGAAGGGAAAAAATTTAAAAGCCTTGAGTTTGCTCACAAGTTTTACGTATTTCTCCGTCCCGATAACTCGGGGACTACTTTCACCACCTTGGATAACATGAAAATTTGGCGGGTAGGAATCCGGTCGAGAAATGCATACTCCCTGAACATTCTTTTTTCGAAGTTCCGCTTACCCGAAGGGGCTAAAGTTTTTGTCTACAACAGCGATCAATCTGAAATTTTAGGTTCATACACCCAGAAAAACAATACCGATTCAAACCTCCTTCCTGTCCAACCCATTGCCGGCGACGAAATTATCGTGGAATACCAGGAGCCGATGAATACCGCATTTAAAGGAGAAATAGAGATAGGCGAAGTCAATCACGATTTTCGCGGGCTTTTCCGTGCTACAGAACCCAGAGACCCCGTGCAGTCCTGCCATCCCAACCTGGTTTGTTATCCCGAAGATATTCAGTCCGGGAGCGGGGTTGTTGCACTTATTATCAACGGGACCACGTATTGTACCGGATCGCTGGTGAACAATTCGGCTAAAGACGGAACCCCGTACCTGCTCACCGCCACGCATTGCATTAACAGGGATTACGATCCGGCCTTTTTAGCAAACCGCAGGTATGATGTGGTTGCCGGAACCATCGTTGCCTTTTTCGGTTATCAATCGCCGGTTTGCAGCAAAGAGATACGCGGACCGCTGCAAATGACCATGGCTTCTGCCGATTCGGTTTTAATCAGCGAACGATACGATATCTCCCTGCTTAAATTCAAACAAATGCCCCTGAAAGAATACCAACCTTACTACCTGGGATGGAACGTGAGTTCTTCGCCACAACCGCCTTTTCACGGTATCCATCACCCGAATGGAGGCGTAAAGAAGGTAGCCGTTGCGAGTAAAGCGCTGGCCATCGGTTCTTTCGATAATCCGAAATACAATATGGAACCTAACGGGCACTGGGCTGTGCGTGAGTGGGACGAAAACAAAGGTTCAACGGAAGGAGGGTCATCCGGCTCTCCTTTACTGGACAAAGACAAAAGGGTATTGGGAGCGCTCACCGGCGGTGAGTCGCAGTGCTCCTCCCCGCGGGGGCCCGACCTCTATTCATCGTTATACAAGGCGTGGAATGTGACGGGATCGTTAGGAAATCCGAATTCATTGAAAAGTTACCTGGATCCGGGAAGTTCCCAATTTCAGCAGATTGACGGATTTAATCCGTATCCGGACCAACCCTATACCCGGAGCTCCAATTACGCTGCCACCGACTCGGTTATTCAATCGTATTATAATTCCGTGCCGATGTGGGCAACCAACAACACGTTTGGATACAATGAGTTTGCTGAAGAGTTCAACGCCTCCGCACCGGCTAAGCTCGAAGGTGTTTTTGTTACTTCACCCATCACCAATAATGCGCTGAACCTGAACATCAGAATAAAGATTTACGCCGACAACAACGGGGCTCCCGGCGCTTTACTGCACGAAGTCCCGCTCAACTACTCGTTCCGTTATTATCAAGCCGGAAGTTTTTACGAAACAGGCCGCGACATGAGAAACAACGTGGAAAACTATGTAAAGTTCCCTGCTCCTGTGAATGTTTCTGGGAAATTCTACATCTCCTATTCCGATGCCAACAACATATCCAATGGATTTTCCCTGTTGAATGTAAAGCCCAGGAAGATAGGATCGGGGATTGCGTCCAGTGCCTGGATGAAAAATGCGACGGGTTGGGTAAGGTCTTCCGAAAACATGGAGAATCCCATCAATACGTCTCTCTTGATCGCGCCTTACGTAATCGGCACGGGACTGACCCCGGTTAATCCGCCACAGGAGGAAGCCAAGATAAAAGCATACTACAGCAAAGCGGAAAACAGAATTTTCATTGAGTCGAACAAAGACCTGATATCGTGGGAAATTTTCTATGTTTCCGGACAAAAAGTTCTTGAAGAAAAGGCTGAAAGCAGTATCAACAGGACCTCCTTTTCAGTGGGCCATCTAGCCAAAGGAATTTATGTAGTGAAGGTTAGCATTAGCGATAAAACAGAAAACCTGAAAGTTTTGGTGAGATAAAAAATCGATCCGGGACAAATAAACTCTGATAAAATATTGATTATGAAATACTTTATTAAATGCAATAATTGCAATCATTTGAATGAGCTTAAATCGGAATATATGGTATTGTGCGAGGTTTGTGGCACGAAAATGGACAACAATTTTACTCAATGGAGACAACGACATCCGGGTGCCACTTTTGACAACTATTTACAAATGGTTGCCATTGCCGAAAACCAAATACCACCGGAGCCACCAAAGAGGAAAATGGATGTTTTTAAATCTAAATCGCTGAAGAAGAACACACTTATTGTATTAATTACTGTTTTATCGGCTTCTGTTGGAGGATGGTTGGGCAAAGAGGCTGTCGGGGCTGTGAAAAACAGTAAAAAAACCACAACTCAGATATTGGATCGCCAATGGATGAAGAAGGGTTACGGCGAAAAAAACAGCTTAACCCTGGAAAGCCCGTGGGAGTTGAATCCAACATCAAAAATCTCGTTTCCTGAAGAAGTAAAACAAATTATTGAAAAAATCGAAACTTTCGAAAGTCCGGAAAACAAAAACGAGTTTCTTAAGGTTGCTGTTAACATATTAACATATAAACCCCAGGCCGGTGTATTAAATATGCAGGGTGCTGCAGACGGAACGATGAACGGGGTGAAAAATCAACCGGGTATTACTAATTTCTTGTATGACGAACAGCCGTATAGCGTTAATTCAATTCCAGGTTTCATTCAAAAAGGCAGCTACTCCGCAAACGGATTTAATTATGAATTTACCAGTATCGGATTGATAGGAGAATTGGTCTATTGGCAAATAATGATTATTTTGAAAAAAGATGATAAAACGGCACAAAAAGCAGCTCAACGCATTGTGAAATCCATTTCAATATAGATTTAACCCCCTCGTCAGGCCTGCCAGACCCCAAGTCCTCACTCCTCCTCTTCGGAGTAGTTTTCCACCAATACTTCGCGATAATAATTAAAAACGGATGATTGCGAGAGGATCCCCTTATAAACTCCGTCGTCATCAACAACAGGCAAGTTCCATGCTTTGGTGTCTTCAAAGGTATTCATTACTTTCTCCATCGGCGTATTGATTTTAATCTCTGCCGGTGAACCGACCATAAACTTTTTCACCTTGAAGGTGTCGTAAAGCTCCGGACGAAACATAATGTTCCGGATATCATTCAGCATCACAAGCCCTTGCAACGTGCCGTCATCGTTTACCACCGGAAAGATGTTCCTGTGGCTGTTCGAAATTATTTTCACCATATCGCCAAGTGTCATCTCGGGACGTACAATCGGAATATCGGTTTCCAGCATATCCTCCACCTTAAGAAAAGTAAGTACAGCTTTATCTTTGTGATGCGTGATTAGTTCGCCCCTCTTGGCCAGGCGCATCGCATAAATACTGTGCTTTTCAAAGATCACAATGGTCGCATACGAGCAGGAAGAGACGATCATCAGCGGCAGGAACAGTTCGTACCCCCCGGTAAGTTCAGCTATGAGGAACGTACCGGTAAGCGGGGCGTGCATCACACCCGCCATCACCCCTGCCATGCCCATCAGCGCAAAATTTTCCTGCGGGAGATAAGTCGCAAAACCCAGTTCGTTCATCGTATAAGAATAGATAAAACCCAGGATACAACCCATAAACAAAGTGGGCGCAAATACTCCCCCTGTGCCTCCGCCGCCGTTAGTGGCGCTGGTAGCAAAGGTTTTAAAAAGCAAGATTAATCCCAGAAAAATAACTATGCCCCATCGGCTTTGGACGTTATAAAAGAAACTCTCGTTCAACAGTTCATTAAATTTATGGCCTCCGGCAAGAAGCGTCTCTACGGAATTGTACCCTTCTCCAAACAGCGGAGGGAACAAGAAAATAAGCACACTCAACGTGATGCCGCCTAAAGCAAACCGGGGCCAGGGGCCCAGCCTGGAATACAAATCTTCGCTCCAGCTCATGGTACGGGTGACATAAAGCGACAGAAACCCGCAAATAATTCCCAATAATATTACATAAGGAATCCGCTGAAGAGTAAAAGCTTCCACCTGCGAGTAGGCAAACATGGCATCCGTCCCGGTGAGGATGTACGATACGGTAGTGGCAGTAACGGATGTTACCAACAAGGGCAGTATGGACGACAGCGTCAAATCGAGCAAAAGCACCTCAATAACAAAAAGAATCCCCGCAATAGGAGCCTTGAATATTCCGGCAATAGCGCCCGCGGCGCCACAACCCACAAGCAGCATCAGGTTCCGCTGATCGAGTTTGAAAAAACGCCCCACATTCGATCCGATAGCCGATCCTGTCAGCACAATGGGAGCCTCCGCCCCTACCGATCCGCCAAAGCCTATGGTGATGGAGCTCGCCACCAGCGAGGTGTACATGTTGTGAGGCTTAATCCGGCTTTTTCGTTGCGAGATGGCGAAAAGAATTTTTGTAACCCCGTGGCTGATATCGTCTTTCACGCAATACTTGACAAATAATCCGGCAAGCAGGATTCCGATAATGGGATAAACCAGGTACAAGTAGTTGACGTCGGTTTGCGAAAAATTATTTGTAAGAAACAGCCCTATAAAATGGACGGCCAACTTCAGTAAATAGGCAGCCAACGCCGTAAGGATACCCACAATAAAACAGGCAAACAGCAGGAAGTGGCGCTCCTTGATGTAAGTCCTCCGCCAATGGTGGATTTTATTGTAAATTTCTTTGATATCCATTCAACCGAATCACTTTCTGATAATACTAATTGTGCCGTTTTTCGACAGTTTAATGATGCTCGAAGGTTGCGCCTTGCCTTTATCCTTTTGCCGGTAACCGACGATGTAGTCAACGGATTTTTTTATCTCTTCCGATATTTCCCTGAAGTTTGAAGGTGCGGCTTCGCCACTTATGTTGGCCGATGTGGAAACGATGGGTTTACGGAATTGCTTGCAAAGTTCGGCAGAAAAGAACTCCGATGTTATTCTGATTCCTACGGAACCATCCTCAGCGACAAGGTTGGCGGCCAGGTTCCGGGCACCGTCGTAAATAATGGTCAACGGTTTATCGGCAAGGTCAATCAAGTCCCAGGCTATGTCGGGAACTTCAACAACATAAGTTTGCAGTTTTACCGGATTTTCCATCAATACCAGCATCGACTTTGAATCGTCGCGCTTTTTTATTTCGTAAACCCGCTTTACGGCATCTTCGTTGGTGGCATCACACCCGATTCCCCAGACCGTGTCGGTGGGATATAAGATCACCCCGCCCTTTCGCAACACTTCGCACGCTCTCTTAATCTCTTCCTGCATACTCTTACCTGTTGATTTTTTGCATCACTATCACACCAGTAAACGACCGGTTTACCGAAATCCACTCTTTTAAAACGGCTGTTCTTTCATAATTTGCTTTTTCGAACAATGCCCTGCTCGGCAAGTTTCCGACGGGAACAAAGGCGTAAAGCTGATGGAGTTTTAAATGGCTGAAAGCGTACTCCTCCATACACGATAACGCCTGCAGGGCATATCCTTTTTCCCGAAAATTTTCGTCCACCAAAATGCCCACTCCGGCCCGGCCGTTCAAGGCATCAAGATCGTATAAATCAATTGTGCCTGCGGGCTTGTTGCTCTCCTTCTCCACAATCATCATCCGAAGTTGCCTGACCTGGTATATATCTTGTTGGGCATCCACAAGATATTGCCGAAGGGCAAACCGGGAAAAAGGGGTTATGGTCGCACCGTTCTGCCACAGCTTAGTGTCGTTTTCCCATTTGTAAAGGATATCCAAATCTTCGGGTTCCAACGGCCTTAAAAAGACGGTATTTCCGATAAAAAAGTCTTTCATTCCACGTTTTTGTCTTCCTGAACAATGTTCTCCAAATCTTGATGAGAGGGTTTACAAAACATATACACAATAAAAGAAATTACCGCAAGCCACATAAAATTGTTATTCCGTGATATGGCGTACAGGAAAATATTCCCCATTGTTACTGTATTCACAATATATATTCTTAAGAGCCAGGCATTTCTGTAACACCTCACCGTTTCATTTTTTTCGGTTCCTTTCGGTATTTTTTTAATTTTATCGGCAAACAGCTTTAAAGCAACGGGGATGGCCAACAACGTTATCCCGATGGCATACATTTCGGCTGTTGTTGTTACGGGAAATGGCGTTCCAAAACTTATGGCCTTAAAAAATACCAGTAAGAAGAGAACTGCCAAAACAACTATACTGAGGTAATAATGCGTGTTTAATTCCTTAATGGTCTTTGTCATTTTAATTTATACGATTCGTCGAATGGTGTTCTGTTCAAAATAGACCTGCCGAGTGTTACCTCATCGGCGTACTCAATCTCATCGCCAACCGATACACCCCGTGCAATAATGCTCACTTTCACATCGTAGGGCTGCAACTTCCTGAAAATATAAAAGTTGGTTGTGTCACCTTCCATGGTTGCACTCAGCGCTAAAATCACCTCTTTCACATCGCCCTGCTTAACACGTTCTTCCAAACTGGTAATTTGCAGATCCGACGGACCAATTCCATCGATGGGTGAAATAATTCCGCCCAACACGTGATATAACCCTTTGAACTGAATAGTATTCTCAATGGCCATCACTTCACGGATGTTCTCTACTACACAAATGGTTGACGCATCCCTCGACCTATCGGAACAGATGCTGCAAACTTCGCTGTCGGAAATATTGTGGCAGCAGGTACAATACTTGATCTCCTGCTTCAGTGTAATCACGGCCCGCGTAAAATCCCCGACCTGGGAATCGTCCTGCCTGATCAGATGCAAAACAAGCCTCAGCGCCGTTTTCCTGCCGATACCGGGTAGTTTTGCAAATTCGTTGACCGCATTTTCTAATAAAACCGATGGATATTGCGAGTTCATTTATTTTAATAAGCTAATTCGAGTTGCAAATATACAAACATTTTCGTTAAGCAAAGCGGACAGAAGACAAGTTCACTTGGATTATGTCGTTGCGAAAAAATGTCTAACTTCAGTGAACTATTGGATTATCCGGCAAATGAAATAATTTTCTGTCCTACCCATTGAAACTTACAAATAAACACCTATCTTTGTTCCGAAATTAATTGGAATTTAAAACCACATAACCTTTAAATACAAAACATTAAAAAATTTATTTTTATGAAAATTTACAACTTTAGCGCCGGTCCTTCTATTTTACCGCAGTCAACAATTGAAAATACGGCAGAGGCTGTGAAAAATTTTAACGGAATCGGCCTGTCCATCCTCGAAATCAGTCACCGCTCCAAAGATTTTCAGGCAGTTATTGATGAAGCGGTGGCTCTTTTTAAAGAGCTGTTAGAGATTCCTGAAGGATACTCGGTCCTGTTCCTCGGAGGAGGCGCAAGTATGCAGTTCTGTATGGTTCCCTACAACCTGTTGGAGAAAAAAGCGGCCTACCTGAATACAGGAACCTGGGCAAGCAAAGCACTGAAAGAAGCTAAACTGTTTGGAGAAGTGGTGGAAGTTGCTTCTTCCAAAGAATCGCTTTTTAATTATATCCCAAAAGATTATACTGTTCCCGCGGATGCAGATTATTTTCACATTACCACCAACAACACTATCTACGGAACCGAGATACGGAAAGACCTCGACAGCCCCGTCCCCCTGGTTGCCGACATGTCTTCCGATATTTTCTCCCGTCCGCTCGATGTATCAAAATACGGTTTAATCTATGGTGGCGCACAAAAAAATCTGGCACCTGCCGGCGTAACATTCGTTATTGTGAAGGAAGAACTTTTAGGAAAAGTCACCCGCCCGATCCCGACCATGCTCGACTATCGTACACACATAAAAGAGGGGTCCATGTTCAACACTCCCCCCGTATTGCCTATTTACTCGGCTATGGAAACTCTCCGCTGGCTGAAAGGCCTGGGAGGGGTGGCCGCCATGGAAAAGATCAACCTCGAAAAAGCCGCCGTGTTGTACGATGCTATCGACAGCAGCAAAATCTTCACCGGAACGGCAAAAGAGGAAGACCGCTCCATTATGAACGTTTGCTTCGTGATGAAAGACGAATACAAAGAGCTTGAACCTGTGTTCCAGAAATTTGCTACAGAAAGAGGCATGTCGGGCATAAAAGGACACCGCTCCATCGGAGGGTTCCGCGCGTCGATTTACAATGCAATGCCAAAATCAGGCGTGCAAGCCCTGGTTGACTGCATGAAAGAATTCGAAAGGAACCATTAACCGTTTCTTGTAAAAACCATTAAGTATCGGATAATCACAACCTGTTATCCGGTACTTGGAGAAACTGTTTTGAATCACATACTTATTTAAACCACATCTATTATGAATTTTTTAATTGCAACCGAAAAACCCTTTGCACCAGCTGCAGTTGGACAAATCAGGGAAATTATTGAAAATGCCGGCCATGAAACTGTTTTGTTGGAAAAATACACCGATAAAAACGATCTCCTAAACGCTGTGCATACTGCCGATGCCATGATCGTACGCAGTGACATTGTTGATAAAGAAGTTCTGGATGCTGCCGGGAACCTGAAGATTGTTGTTCGCGCCGGAGCGGGATACGACAACGTTGATCTTAATGCGGCATCCGCCAAAGGCGTTTGCGTGATGAATACACCGGGGCAAAACTCCAATGCCGTGGCCGAACTGGTTTTTGGAATGCTTCTGTACCTTACCCGTTCAGGCTTCGACGGCACTACCGGCTCGGAACTGAAAGGAAAGAAATTAGGCCTTCACGCTTTCGGATACATTGGAAAACTTGTGGCAAAAATTGCCAACGGTTTCGGAATGGAAGTATTTGCTTACTCACCCTCGCTGGCCCGCAATCCCGAAATAGGAAAAGATTATAACGTAACAGGTGTAAAATCACCCGAGGAACTGTATGAGAAAAGTGAAATCATATCGCTCCATATGCCGGCAAACGACCAGACAAGGGGAAGCATCAACTACAATTTATTGAGCAGGCTGCCGCAAAACGGCATAGTTATCAATACCGCACGGAAAGAAGTGATAAACGAAGCCGATATGATACGCATTATGGAAGAACGACCCGGGTTTAAATACGCTACCGATATCAAACCGGTCAATCACGACAAAATGGTACAAAAGTTCGGTAACCGCTATCTGGCATCCGCGAAAAAATGCGGCGCCCAGACCGGGGAGGCTAATGTAAATGCAGGGCTCGCCGCAGCAGAACAAATAGTGAAATTCTTTGCCCACGGGGATGAAACGTTCAGGGTAAACCCGAAACAATAAAGTATTACAACTCCTATCTGGCTTTTTCAATTTTTTAACGATAAAAAAATTGAAAAAGCCATTGTTTGTTACGAGATATTCGTACTTTTGTGTCGTAGCAAATTAATTAATTGAAAAGATATGGAAAAATTAACGCCTCAGGAAGAGAACATCATGCTTCACGTGTGGCAAATTGGAGAGTGTGCCATAAAAGATGTTCACGACAGGCTGGAGGAGCCTAAATTACCTTACACCACCGTGGCCTCGGTATTCAATAACCTTGAGAACAAGGGCTATCTCAACAAATCGCGTTCCGGTCACATGAAGGTTTTCACCCCTAAGATATCGGAAGCCTCCTACAAAAGACATTTTCTGTCGGGGGTAGTAAAGAGTTATTTTGATAATTCATACAAGGAACTGGTATCGTTTTTCGCCAAGGAGCAGAAAATTTCCACCGAGGAGCTGGAAGAGATTATCCGTCTGATAGAGAAAAAACAGACAGTCAGATAACAGATGTTACACTTTTTAGTCTGAAATCTGAAATCTGAAATCCAACATCAAAAAACGCAAAATGGAAACACTTATTGCCTACATCATCAAAGTAAACATTGCACTGATATTTTTTTATCTGCTGTATATCGTTTTTTTGAAAAAAGATACATTTTTTGTTTTCCGTCGCTATTTTCTCTTGGTAGCGATAGTGTTTTCATTTGTTTATCCGTTTGCGACGGTATCGGCGTGGGGAAATATTATTTCATTTGAAAAACCACAGAAGCACATCACTCAGGTAATGGTGGAAGAACCTGCTTCCGCGGTTGTTTTGGCAGACGAAGTTCAAGTGGCAGAACCTGTTAACAAGATCAATATTAACTGGTGGCAGGCTTTACTTTTCACATTATCCGCAGGATTAGTTTTTTTCTTCGCTCGTTTTATCTGGCAACTGGCCAGTATTTTGCGGATAAAGAGCCAGGGTATCCAAAAGAATATCGATGGTATCCGGGTGTTCGACTTACACGATGAAATAACGCCGTTCTCCTTCTTCGGATGGATTTTTATCCATACCGATTCACACTCCGATGCCGAAATAAAACAGATACTTCTGCACGAACAGACACACGCCCGCCAATGGCATTCAGCAGATATTTTGCTGATGGAGTTGCTCTGTGTGTTTTTCTGGTGGAACCCGATCGTTTGGCTGATGAAGCGGGAAACAGGCATCAACCTGGAGTACCTGGCCGATAACGGCGTCTTGCGACACGGCGTAAACAGCCGTGATTATCAATACCACCTTTTGCGGTTAACCTACCACCAAAATGTAGCACAAATAGTCAATAACTTTAATGTATCTCAATTAAAACAACGTATCACGATGATGAACAAGACCAAATCGCCGGTACAAAAGCTGGCAAAGTATTTAATCGCACTGCCGCTGGCGCTTCTTTTAGTGGCAGGCAACAGCGTTTACGCGCAAAATCAAAAAGGGGATGAAATCTTTACAGAAGTGGAGAAATATCCCGAATTCCCAGGTGGGAATCAGGCATTTATGAAGTTTCTTGCCGACGGGATCAAATATCCGGTTAAGGCGCTTGAAAATGACGAACAAGGCAGAGTTGTCTCCAACTTCGTGGTAGAGAAAGACGGAAGTATCTCCAACATAAAAGTAATAAAAGGTGTTACCGCAGCACTCGACACCGAAGCCGTAAGGTTGTTGAATTCCATGCCCCGCTGGAAACCCGGAGAACATCGTAATCAACCGGCCAGGGTACGATTTACACTGCCGGTCGTGTTCAGGTTGGAAGGTGAAAATCTGGCGCCCTCCAAAAGCCCCGCATCGCCAATTTCTGCCGATGTCCATGAAAAGGGGAAAATGCTTGACGAAGTTGTAGTTGTTGCATATGGTAAGCATAACACATATATTCCTCCATCACCTCCATTGCCGGGCAGAGACAATGCTGAATCAAACGGTAACGAGCTCTTTATTGTGGTGGAAGTTCAGCCTCAATATCCCGGGGGAAACGAGGCGATGAAGAAATTTATATCGGAGAACCTGCAATATCCGAAAATTGCACAAGAGAACGGAATTCAAGGGCGTGTAATCACTCAGTTTATTGTTGAAAAGGACGGAAGCCTTTCCGATATTCAAATTGTTCGCGGGGTTGATCCTTCGTTGGATAAAGAAGCCATTCGTCTCATCGGTTCGATGCCCGCATGGATTCCGGGGACACAGCGTGGAAATAAAGTAAGGGTAAAATATACGTTGCCTGTTACATTCCGGTTGTCGGGTAAAGCACCAACTGTAGAGGCCAATAAAGCTGCTCAGGAAAAACTAAATGACGCGGTAATAGAAATTGGGAGCAGTGATGGAACTTTTGTTGTAGTTGAAGTCCAACCGGAGTTTCCGGGCGGAAACGTTGCCATGATGAATTTCATTGCTGAAAACATCCGTTATCCGAAAGAGGCGCACGAAAAAGGTATTCAGGGACGTGTGATCACTAACTTTATAGTGAGAAAAGATGGCAGCATAGACAGTGTACAAATCGTACGCGGTGTTGACCCGTTACTGGATGCCGAAGCTATCCGGGTACTGGAATCAATGCCGACGTGGAAGCCGGGCAAGCAACGCGGACAACCCATAAGCGTGAGATATACGTTGCCTGTGATTTTCAGGTTGAATAAAAACACTGAGAATGCAATACAAAAAACCAAACTTCACCGGGAAACGGGGCGGCAAGCCTTGCATAAGAGGGATGAGGATAACCGTTGGTGATATTCTTGGCTGGCTTCGGGAATGGTTGCAGGAAAAGCTATTCATGCAATCGGGGAAGAGTAACGAAGTCAATTAAACAGATCGTCAATTCCTTCACTCTTCTCTATAGGATCTTCTTTGAGGTAGAAATCGGATGAATAGCGTTGTGTATCGTAGCAGGGCTGGAAATCTGCAGGGATATCGAATTTGCCGTCATCCGTATATTTCAGTTCAGGATCAGCATATATCCGCTGGTAGAATAGCCCGTGGATGGGCAGCGCAGCGGCAGCTCCTTGTCCGTAAGCCATACGGTCGAAGTGAATGGAAGGTTCCTCACCGCCCACCCAGGCCGAGCATACGATCTCGGGCGTAAACGACATAAACCACGCATCGGAATTATTGTTGGTTGTACCGGTTTTGGCGCCCATCTCGCCTTTCAGGTTGTACAAACGGCGTAACCGGCTTCCGGTGCCTCCATCCACCACGGCTTTGAGCATATCAAGCATTTTGTAGGATGTGGTTTCACTGAAAATTTCCTGCATCCTGGGAACAAAGTTAGCCACCACGTTCCCGTAAGAATCCTCGATCCGGGTAACCAGCAGCGGTTCCACGCGAATTCCTCGATTAACAAATGCCGTGTAAGCGCCGGCCATTTCATAAACCGAGGCATCGTTTGGCCCTAACGCCAGCGAAACAACCGGATCGGCCGGGGTTTTCAGCCCAAAAGATTTCAGCATCCGGGCAAACGCGTAGGGAGAGAACAGGCTCATCAGATAAGCGGTTACCCAGTTATCCGAGTTTTGCAACCCCCATTTTATGGTCACAAAACTTCCAATTGCCCCTCTGGTATTGCGCGGCGTCCAAGGTTGCCCCGTCTCGGTAATGAGGGTAACCGGCCCGTGGATCATTCCGTCGCAGGGGCTCAGCCCTTCTTCCATGGCCAACGTGTAGAGATACGGCTTAATGGTTGAACCGATCTGCCGTTTTCCGCTACTGACCATATCGTATTTGAAATGCGCGAAATTGGGGCCTCCCACGTACGCTTTCACATGTCCCGTAACCGGGTTCATCGCCATAAATCCGGCTCTTAAAAAACCCTTGTGGTATCGGATGGAATCCCACGGTGTCATAACGGTGTCTATATCGCCTTTCCAGGAGAAAACCTTCATCTCCACCGGAGTATCTTTAAAATTGCTCAGGATTTTTTCATCACTCCAGTTTTGTTTCTTTAAAATCCGATATCGGTCGGTCTGCCTCATGGCTGTCCGCATAAGCTTTTCGGCATCGTTAGCCACACTGTTGGAGTACGGAGCATATTTTTTACCTTGTTTTTCGGCTGTAAACTGAGGTTGCAAGGTTTGCCCCAAATGTTCCTGGACAGCCTGTTCGGCATATTTCTGCATTCGGGAGTCAATCGTCGAGTAAATCTTCAACCCGTCTGTATAAATGTTGTAGTTTGAGCCATCGGGTTTTTTATTTTTATTGCACCAACCGTATAACGGATCATTTTCCCACGAAAGAGAATCTTCAGTAAACTGCTGCCCTTGCCAGGACGCATAGTTTTTCCTTTCGGGTTTCACCGCCATCATCACTCTAGCCAAATGCTGGCGGTAATAAGGCGCGGGAATAGAAATGTGGTCGGCACGATTAAAATCCAGTTCGATAGGAAGCTTCTTCAGAGAATCGGCTTCCTGCGATGTCAGGTATCCGGATTTTCTCATCTGGTCAAGTACTACGTCGCGGCGGTCTTTTGTCACTTCTTCCCTTCTGACGGGATTATAAAGCGATGAATTCTTCAGCATTCCCACCAGCATGGCCGATTCTTGTATATTCAAATCGATGGGGCGTTTTTTAAAATAGGTATGTGCCGCCAATTCAATTCCTATCGCATTGTAGTTGAAATCGTATTTATTGAGGTAAAGGTTGATGATCTCATCTTTGGTGTAAAAACGCTCCAGCTTTGTAGCGATCACCCACTCGATGGGTTTCTGAAATATACGCTGAAGTTTATTGTTGGCTTTCGGAGAATAGAGCAACTTCGCCAGCTGCTGGGTGATGGTGCTCCCCCCCCCACTACTTTCATTCTGAAGCAAAAGTGTTTTAAAAACAGCCCTTCCCAGACCGATAAAATCAATTCCCGAATGGGTATAGTACCGTCGGTCTTCAGTGGCAACAAGTGCATCAATAAGGTGTGGCGACAGCTCGCTGTAATCTACCAAAATACGGTTTTCGTCGCTTTGCGAATAGGTAAATAACAGTTGATCGTCCGACGAGATAACTTGCGATGCGTATTTATCAATCGGATTTTCCATCTCATCGATGCGCGGCAGATACCCAATCAATCCCGACGACATCAGTAAGAACGCCACAACGCTTACGGCAATGAAAATAAAGAACAATCGCCATAACCATTTGACAATATCGTTTTTGGGCGGTATTTTCTTATTTATTTTCTTATTCGACCCCGATTTTTTCCCCATAGTTAATTTAAAACCGATTAGTTTTGACAGATTTTGCCACAAAATTACACAAAACAGTTGAGAAATTGTTTTGAATTTTACGAATTATAGTTGCACTTCTCTCTTTTATGCTGTTTTATGCCCCTTTTTCGCGTCTTTTAACTTTCCTTTCTTCCGTATAGCCCGCTATACGATGCGAAACAAAAGTCCAAATCCATCAAAAAATGACTAAAAAACAGTGTATAAAAAAATTCAAAACAGTTTCTGAATATGTGGCCAGAAATGGTATTAAAAAATGTAGAGACGGTGCGGGTACCGCCTCTACAAACAAATCGGATGGATATTATATTACAGCCCGCTAAAATCAACGCCTTCGAAAACAAGTGACGGAATACGCCACGAAGAATCCAATCGCGGATCATTTCCGGTTTCGGCGAGTGAGCTCCACAACGTAATTGCATTTCCGGTGATGTTCATTTCGGAAAGTGGCATGGTGAGTTTACCGTTTTCGATAAGGAAACCCTCAATCCCGTACGAAAAATCTCCTGTTGAACTGTTGCTGTTCCCTCCGTTGAAGCCGGTAACAAGAATACCCTGATTTACATCGGCAACCAAACCGTTCAGGTCTTTACTGCCGGTTTGCATGACCAAAACGGATGGGTTGGCGATTGTTGGCTCCACATCCATTTTTTTGGCATTGTACGTATCAATGTAATATGTTTTAAGCACGCCTTTATCAAAAACACTGAGGCGCTCTGTCGCTACGCCTTCATTATCGAAATACCGTGCTCCCGACGCACCAACAAGATGCGGTTCATCCAAAAGTGTAAACTTGTCACTGCCCACTTTCTGCCCAAGCTTGTCCAACAGAAATGAGTTTTTCTGTTGCAGGGCAGAGCCGAAAATGGCGCTCAGCATCGGACGGAGCAGTTGTCCCGAATTCATCGGATCAACAACCATGGTATATTTGCCCGACTTCGTTTTTTTCTGCCCGATTTTCTGCAGCGTGCGTTTCAATGCCTTTTGTCCTACTCCTTCCTTTATCAGCTTATCGAGATAAAGCGACGATTCGTACCAATAAGACGACGGGCGGGCTTCGCCCTCACCTTTTACGGCAACACTTGCCGAAAGCGAATACCACGAATTTTGAGTCTCACCCTCAAATCCGTTGCTGGTTATCTGATAACTAAAGCTATCTCCATCGCCATACGACGACTCCACCGAAATTATCCGCGGGTCCTTGCCCATCGCTTCTTCAGCAATAGCCTTTGCCAGGGCAACCTTATCGTCCGGATTTACAGCGTTGAATTGTGGATCCAACAGTTGCAGGTCGGGCTTGCCGCCTTTGTAGTAACGCGAAGCATCAGGAAGGACGCGCGCTTCGTCTTTAGCGAGGTATCGCGTGGAATCTATTCCGTTTTTGATAAACGACTCCAGCTCTTTTTTATCTAACCGGTTGGAGGAATATGTTCCGTAACGTCCGTCAACGTAAAGGAACAAGCTCATTCTGCTTTCCGATGCTTGTTGCAGTTTGTCCATCTTGGCATCACGAAGGTCAAAGGATGTGTTCGAACCCGCGTATAGTGATACTTTTGCTGCCTGGCAACCGTTCTTCAGGGCATAGTCCATTGCCCATTGTGCCAATTTTTTATTTTCATTTGATATCATGACTCTCCTCCCACTGTTAATTTACTTACTAATGCCGAAGGCATACCACAGGTTACCGGACACGATTGTCCGTCTTTTCCGCAAGTCCACGTTCCGTTATCGATTTTGTCGTTGTCGGCCACCATCGTAATATCAGCCAATGCTTTTGGTCCATTGCCGATAATATTAATATCCTTGATGGGCTGGGTTAATTTTCCGTTTTCGATAAGGTAGCCCAACTTTACAAAGAACGTAAAGTCACCTGCCCCAATTTGTACTTGTCCGTTAGTGAATTGATTCACAAAAATACCGTTCTTTACCGAAGCGATGATATCGGATTCCTTCATATTGCCAGCTTCCATATACGTTGCACGCATGCGCGGGATAGGCATATTCCGGAACGATTCGCGGCGGCCGTTTCCGGTGGAAGGGATTCCGTAATGTTTCGCACTGATGCGGTCGTGCAAGTAACTGGTCAGGATGCCGTCTTTCACAATGTATGTTTTCTGGCCGTATATGCCTTCATCATCTATGTTCACCGATCCGCGATTGAACGGGATGGTCCCGTCGTCCACCACACTGATGTGTTCGTTACAGATTTTTTTGTTGAGCTGCTCGGAAAAAATAGAAATGTTTTTCCGGTTAAAATCGGCTTCAAAAGCGTGCCCTATAGCCTCATGCAACAAAATCCCCGATCCGCCCGATCCCATAACAACCGGCATTTCACCCCCTTTGGGCTTGATGGCTTTGAACAAAATGGAGGTGTTTTCTACTGCTTCGCGGGCGATTATATCGATCATGTCATCCGACAGGAACTCAAATCCTTTCCGGTAAGCTCTTGCCGAATAGCTGTTCTCGAATTTCCCGTTTTCTTCCATAATACAAACCGCACCCAATGTTACCATCGGACGGTAATCGTAATAACTCACCCCTTCGGAGTTGCAAAACAGTATGTGCGAGGTGCTGTCGTTGAGCGATGCCGATACTTTTTGTACCCGTTTATCGAGTGCAAAAATCTTGTCGTTCAGTTTTTGCAGGTAGGGTGTTTTCTCTTTCAGGAGCACTCCTTCCCAAGGGGTGGAGATAGCGTAATAATTGGTTTTCAACTGCTTCTCCGTTAGTGAAACCGATTTCGTTTTCACACTGCTGTTGGCGATCCGCGCAGCCGTCCGGGCAGCTTTCAGCATCTCTTCGAGAGAGATATTCTCAATGTACGCATATCCGGTCTGGTCGCCGGAGAGTACACGCACGCCCATTCCAAAATCGATATTGGAACTGCTCCGGTTTACTGCACCGTCTTGCAGCCCCACACTGTTGTTAAACGTATGCTCGAAAAATAAATCGGCATAGTCGCCGCCTTTCTCCAGCGCCACCGTCAGCGTTTTACGAATATCGGCATTACTTACGCCGAAATACTGCATAGCCGACAAGACCGGCGTGGATTTTTCATCTTCAGTTAAAACTGAAGCGAACGTGGGTGTAGCCACTGCCCCGGCGAGGGCAAGGCTGCCTGTTCTGATAAAATTTCGTCTGTCCATAAAGTAGATTTTTCGGAAATATAAATGTATTAATAAAGAACCAAGAATAAAGAATAAAGAATAAAGAATAAAGAATAAAGAACAAAGAGCAAAGAGCAAAGAGCAAAGAACTAAAAACTAAAAACTAAAAACTAAAAACTTTAAACCCTGAACTTCGTTCTTTGTTCTGAACATGCTGTAAAAGTACACAATAATTTATAATTAGACGTAATTAACAGGGATTTCATTACATCCGGATTAGTTTTACCTGTATTGCATGTTTTGCATCCAAGCCACATAAACGACTAAAAATCAATGTAATTACCCTATAATTTCCGTAAAATAGCGTACTTGAGAAGAACTCAAACAGCCTTGACGCTACAGCACTCTTCGGCCGTTTTTGTTTTTGGTAATCCAGTGCGAAATGCCTAAATTTGCTTTTATTTCAGCAAACCCATACACTCAAAATTCCAATTCAGATGTTCCGGAAACTAGTCGCCATTGAGCCCACCAGCTTGATTCCCTCTGCAGAAAAAAAACTGCATGCATTTGCAAAAGAGGTTATCCTCTACCCCGATATTCCAAAAGATGATCAGGAGATCGCAGCACGCATTGGTGATGCCGACGCGGTATTACTAAGTTATACTTCCCGCCTTGGGAAAAAAGCGTTGGAGCAATGTCCTGATGTAAAATACATCGGCATGTGCTGCTCCCTCTACTCTCCCGAAAGCGCCAACGTGGACATCCGTTATGCCGACAGCAGAGGAATTACCGTTACAGGTATCCGTGACTATGGCGATGAAGGTGTTGTAGAATATGTGGTGATCAGAGCCAGCTCCCTCATTGCTGCCGGGGACGCAGCCTCCACCAGAAAATCGGGTTTCAAAGCAAGCAACTCTTTCAGCGAGGTACAAGCCCTACATCCACTCCCCTGCTTCTTCATTCTGGCGGCAAGACGTTCCGCGCTTGCCGCAGTCCTCGAATAGACACCTGTCAGATCATAGATGGGCAACAAGCCTTTCAACAGTGCATCTGCAACAATATCTGCAAGATAGCCACATCCAACAATCACTAAATTTCTCATGCAAGCAAAGATACGTTCTTTTGATTAAACTTCAAAAGCAACCCTTCCGGTATAAACATAAAATAAAAACAGTTTTTCTTTATTCAAACATTTTTGCTTAATTTGTACTCCCAATTATTAAGGAAATTTTACAAACAAGTGAAAACAGCTAAAGACATCGCATCCATCTATAACCTCTACGTGGACGATTTGTACACATATGCCCTCTATCTCGGTTTTGAGAAAGAGATTATTATGGATGCCATTCACGATGTTTTTTGTAAATTTGCGGCCGATGAACAGCTGCTTCAGAATGTTTCAAACGTAAAATTCTATCTTTTCAAATCGCTGAAAAACAGACTATATGATATTTACAAAACCCAAAAAGAACACATTGGGTTATCTGCAATCGACATGCAGGAAGCGCCTTTCAATATCCAGGTTACCATCGAAGATAAGCTTATCGACAAAGAAGAACAGCAACAGATAAAAAATCAGCTATCGGAAATGCTTGACAGCCTTACCGAACGTCAACGCGAAGTTGTTTTCTTACGTTATGTCCAGGAATACGATTATGCACAAATTTCGGAATTACTGAACATAAGCATTCACGGGTGCCGGAAACTCCTCTCGAAAGCCATGCAGAACCTACGGGAAAAATACGGTGCACTCCTTTTCCTGTTTCTCCTTTCTTAACCTCAAAATGTTAAAATTATAAGATTTTACAGAAATCGGGGGATAAATTTTTCTTTTTGTCGTCTATTTATTAAACGCGATTCTACAATGCCGAATTATACACGATATACCGATTTCTTAAAAGACAAGCAATTTATCCAATGGCAATTGGCTCCGGACGAAATATTGGATGCCCATTGGAAAGATTTTATTGAAACAAATCCGGGTTTGAATGAAGAACTTCAGCAAGCCATTGATTATCTGAAAACAACCGGATTGAACAAAAGTACGTTAGGCGAAACTGAACGGTCGCGTCTGCTCAATAAAATTCAATCCACCATTGAACGGTCGGCGAAAAAAACAAAGATTCGCCGGATTATTCAACTCTCCGTTGCTTCGTGCGCTGCAATCGCCTTGCTTATTATTGGATTAAACCTGTTTCTTTCTCAAGAAAAAGAAATTCAATTCCCACCGGAACAGGAACTTATCGTTGGAAATCTATTGAATAATGAGGATATTCAACTGATTACGGATGAAGAATCGTTGTCGTTCCAAAACGATGTGCAAGTAGAGTTCGATGAAAGCGGAAAAGCAAAAATCACCCAAGGCGGAAGCAAAGGAAAAGCGGTCGAACTGACTAAAAGCAAGCAGAACACCCTCATCGTTCCCTACGGAAAACGCTCCATACTCACGCTTTCCGACGGAAGCAAAGTGTGGCTCAATTCCGGTTCAGCATTGGAGTTTCCGGCACAATTTAGCGGTAAGAAACGAGAAATATACCTGACATCGGGAGAAATGTATATCGAAGTAGCCCATGATAAGGAAAAACCGTTCTACGTACAGACCGGCAATTTTAATGTAAAGGTATATGGAACCAAATTCAATATTTCGAATTATTCCGGTTCAACGCAATCGGTAGTATTGGTAGAGGGTCGGATAAGCCTGAGACCTACAGATAAACAGGAAACTTTTTTATCGCCCAACGAGCAAGCCATCTATTCAGACAACGGAACATTCAACACGCAAAAAGTAGATGTGAATCCATTTATCAGCTGGAAAAACGGCTATCTGGAATTCAACAAAACACCTATGACGGAAGTTCTGAAACAGATCGGGAGATATTACAACCTCTCTTTTGACTTCGGCAACGATGTGAACTTACAGAAACGCACCTGCACCGGGAAGATCTATCTGTCTGAGAACCTGGATAATGTAATGACCACAATCGGCCTGCTTTCATCCACAAAATACACAAAAAACGACAATCAAATATTTATAATTAATGAACCTAATTAAATGGAGAAGCCTATGGACAGAGTATAGATGATATTAATAAAAACAAAAAGCCGGACGATACCGCAAATACCGTCCGACAAGATTGAATTTAATTACCCAAATTATTAATAATTAAAATCGTACAAAGATATGAATAAACATTGTATTGAGGGGAGAGAACCTCTCAATAATTTAAAACACGTTTTAAAAATCATGAGAATAGCCTTATTCTTTCTGTTTTTTTGCATACTGTTTTCCTCAGCGTCAAACAGTTATTCTCAAGAATTCACTTTCGATCTGAAATCAGCCTCAATAAGGGAAGTTTGTAAACAAATTGAGAAAGAGAGTGATTTTATTTTTGTTTTTTCGGACAACAGTGAGAGGTTGATTGACAAGAAAGTAAACGTTGAAGCCCATTCAAAAAACGTAACGGAAATCCTGGATGCAGTATTATCCAATACCGACCTCACGTATAGGATTTTGGACAAGCAAATTGTGGTTTACGAATCGAAAGGAGTTACTCCCCTTAAAGCCGTAGAGCAAACGGCTGCCATTACAATGCAACAACCGCCTCGAAAGCAAATATCCGGCAGAGTCGTGGATGCACAAGGCGAACCCATAATCGGAGCAAATATTATCGAGACTGGCACTACTAACGGTACAGTTACGGATATCGACGGTAATTTTTTGCTAAATGTGGAAAATAACTCCTCAGTTCATATATCCTATATCGGATACTTAAACCAGACTATAAGTACAGCAGGCAAAGCAAATTTCAATATTATTCTGCAAGAAGATACAAAAGCACTGGATGAGGTAGTGGTTATCGGCTATGGAACACGCCAACGCAGAAGTATTACCGGAGCTGTGGATCAGGTGGGGGCGAATATGTTTGAAACCAGGCCTGTAAGTAATGCCATGCAGGCACTTCAGGGAGCATCAGCCAACGTAGTTATTCAGCAAAAAAATATGAATCCGAACGACAACAACATGAGTATCAATATTCGTGGCGTAAGTACAATGGGAAATAATGATCCGCTGATTGTTATTGACGGATTAATTTCAAGCACCTCAACGTTAAATAACATGAACCCCAACGATATAGAGAATATTTCTGTATTGAAAGATGCAGGCAGTGCTGCCATATACGGATCACGGTCGGCAAATGGCGTTATACTTGTTACCACCAAAAAAGGTTCCAAGTTAAGCAAACCAATAATTAAGCTCAACGGCATGGTCGGTTACGAAGATCCCAAAATCCTTTACCAACCGGTACAAGGATGGCAAAACGCTATGTACCGGAATGAAGCCAACATGAATGTCGGTAGCTCACCGGCATTTACTCCGGCACAAATACGTGATTTATATGATCATCGTGACGAAGAATATTGGTATTTTAATAAAATCATGCAAAAAGGGCTTCAACAAAATTATAACCTGAATGTTTCGGGAGGAAACGAAAGTACAACCTACATGGTTTCTGCCGGCTATTTGAATCAGGAAAGCAACTTTGTAGGAGATTTCGGTGTAGAGCGCTATAACTTTCGCAGTAATTTAACTACTGAATACGGTAAATTCAAACTGACCTCTTTATTGGCATACACCAGAAAAGATGAACGCACGATAGCGGGAGGTACCGGAAATGTCATCATCAACTCGTCGCGCATCCCGCCCTATTATTATTACAAATTTACACAAGACGGTAAATATCTTATAAATGATGTAATTGGCGACGATAACACCTTGGCAAAACTGAAAGAAGGCGGTTACGAAAGTAAAGATGAAGATAATGTTGTAGGAAGTTTAAATCTTGACTTCAAAATTATTAATGGTTTAACTGCCAAAGGGCTGGTGGGATTGGATTTGACCCAGCACCATCGTTTCCGTAGAGATAAAACGGTTCCTCTTTATTCTTCGGCTGATTTAAATACTCCTGTTTTATACTTGAATCCTAAGACAATGACAGAAGATTACAATCAGAAAAGATATACACTGAGTACACAATTTATGCTGGATTTCGACCGCACTTTCAATTCTGTTCACAATGTAACCGGATTGTTGGGGACTTCAAACGAATCTTACACATTCAAAGCCAGCCGCATTGCATGGGAATATACAGATCCGGATCTAGGTCTTCCTACAACCGACGAATCGATTCAAAACAAAGACAATAAAAACTCCAATGCAGATACCGACCAAACAAGTATTACCTCTTTATTTGGTCGTTTCGGATACAATTATATGAATAAATATTATGGAGATATTTCGTTCCGATACGACGGATCATCCAAATTTGCTAAAGATAAACGATGGGGATTTTTCCCTTCATTTTCTGCCGCTTGGAGAATTTCGGACGAAAATTTTATGGAACATTACAGATCAAACATAGGCGATCTGAAACTTCGGTCTTCTTACGGCGTATTAGGGAACCAGAATGTTGATAATTATTCTTATCAAACAGTTTTCCAAATGTATACCAATTCTTATGTATTTAACAATCAGGCAGTACCAGGAACAGGGTTTACTCCTGGCAACTCTTTCCTGACATGGGAAAAATCGGCAAACTTTAACGTAGGACTTGATGCCACATTTTTGGATAACAATTTATATGTGTCACTAGACTACTTCAATAAGAAAACGTGGGATATTCTTTTGTCTCGTGAAGTATCATCTGTTTACGGCAGCACTGCCGCTAAAGAAAATGTGGGAGAGATGAGAAACCGTGGTTGGGAAGCCACCATTAATTATAAACTGAAATCGGGTGAGTTTAATCATAATTTTAACGTGAACGTTTCCGACTCAAAAAACAAAGTGACTAACTTCGGTAGCAACGAGCGCATTGACCAAACTGACCAGTTATATAAACTGATACGTGAAGGTGAAGCATTGGGTTCCTATTTCGGGTATAGAACCGATGGATTTTTTCAAAGCTACGACGAAATTGCAAACAGCGCTCTCCCAATTGGAGCTTCAGTTCAACCGGGTGATGTAAAATATATAGATACTAACAAAGATGGCGTAATTGATGAGAAAGATCGTGTTGTATTGGGTAACGCCTTTCCAAGGCTCACTTTCGGATTAACATACGACGTTTCGTACAAAGGATTCGATTTGGGAATACTTATCCAGGGAGTTGGCAAACGCGAAATGTATGTGCGCGGAGAATTGATAGAACCTTTTCACTCTAACTATTCTTATGCCATCTATCAACATCAGCTGGATTTCTGGACACCCACCAATCCCAATGCCAGATGGCCGCGCTTAGTAGCACCGGGGTCATCTTCAAGCACTAACAACTGGGGAAAAGCGGGCACGGACATCTATCTTCTTAATGCAGCGTATCTTCGCGTGAAAAATCTTCAATTCGGATATACATTACCTAAACCGATTACTTCAAAAATAGGAGTTCAGAAGCTACGCTTAAGTTTAAATGCTCAAAATCCATTAACTTTAACTAAAAACTCATTTATTGATCCCGAGTCGTCGGAATTTGGCAATAATATGGGCGGTATCGGAGGCGTTAGTGCAAACAGTGCACGCAACTATCCCACATTGGTTTACTATGGATTCGGAATAGATATTGAATTTTAATACATGCACATTATGAAAAAAAGTTTATTAAAATATTATACGGGAGTGGTATTCGCAGTTCTTTTGTTATCAACCTCTTGCAATGAACTCGATTTAGCGCCCACCAATAAATTCACGGATTTAACTTATTGGACATCCGAAGCAAAAGCTTCAGCAGTATTGAACATGGCATACAGCCAGATGTTTAGTGCCGGCTACTTCTTTGCCAACGAAAGATTATCCGATAACCTATACGAAGGACGTGGAAATACAAACGAAAAAATTATCACTTCAGGACAGGCCGATGCCGCTTTAGGGCGTTTTGCCGACGAGTGGAGAAATTGCTACGAAGGCATTAAAACGTGTCATATTTTTCTTGAAAATATAGATAGAGTGCCCAATATGGATGAAAATCTGAAAACAAGAATGAAAGCCGAAGCCCGATTCATTAGAGCATCACTTTTTTTCCGGCTAGCATCACATTATGGGGATGTTCCTTTGTTCGATCATGATTTGACTTTAGAAGAAGCAAACACCTTACCTCGTTCTCCAAAATCGGAAGTAATTGATTTTGTAAGAAAAGAATTAAACGAAGTTGTGAATATACTCCCTACCAAGCAAAATTACGCAGCTGCCGACAATGGCAGGATAACTAAAGCTGCGGTGATGACTCTTTTGGCGCGTACCTATTTGTACGAAAACGATTGGGTCAATGTGGCTTCTATAAGCGAAAAGATTATGAACGGAGATTTTGGGCATTATGAACTCTTCCCCGACTATGCAGGACTTTTCTTACCCCAAAATGAGTATAACAGCGAAGTAATTCTGGATATGGGATATGTCTTAACTTTACGGACCTGGAGCGAATTCTACGATGCAATTCCTCTCTCCGTGGGAGGCCGCATTAATGCTTTTGCCCCTACCCAGGAGTTAGTAGATGACTACGTCATGCGAAACGGAAAAGGAATTAAAGAAGCAGGATCCGGTTATAATGAAGAAGATCCTTATATTAACAGGGACCCGCGTTTTGCCGCTACTATCGTTCATCACGGCTACAAGTGGGAAAAAGGCGATAAAACAATATCCACCATTTACATCAAGCCCGGTTCTTCAAAAGCTGCCGGAGCTTCTAATCTGGATGAATATGCCGGTCCGGGACAAAACTCTACAGCAACAGGATATTATCTCCGGAAATATTTCGACCCAACTGCTCCGGCAGGAATGGAGGCAGGGTTAAACCTTATTTTAATGCGATATGCCGATATATTATTGATGTATGCAGAAGCTAAAAACGAATTAGGACAAATGAACGAAGATATCTGGAACAAGACCATTCGGCCGATACGCCAACGCGCAGGTTTTACAGATGCTACCGCCCTGAATTATCCAGGATCTAATTTGCAAAATATAATCCGGCGCGAACGCCGTTGCGAATTAGCCATTGAAGGATTGCGTCTTTTTGATATCCGTCGTTGGAAAACCGTCGAAACGGTTATGAATGGTTACCCTCATGGAGCCAAATTTGCGGCAGATAATACGCAATACATTCAACTGGATATGAGAAAATTTAATAAAGACCGCGATTATTTGTTTGCTGTTCCGCAATCACAAAGAGATATTAATAAAAACCTCACTCAAAATCCAGGTTATTAATTTGAAATCAATGGCATTAAACTTTAAAATTTAAAAATATGAAAATAAAATATAGTAAGCTGATAATTTTAAGCTTTCTCTCTCTGGTTTTTGCTGCCTGCAATAGCGACGGAGTAGTCAGGGATATTGGCGTATCAGGCGTTAAGAAACTCTACGAACCGGCTGACGGTAAGTCTGTAATACTACAATCCTCTGCTTCAGCCACCTTATATTTTGAGTGGGAGCCCGCCAGAGCCGAAGACAGTGGAAACGTATTGTATGAAATAGCTTTTGACAAAGCCAACGGAGATTTCTCCAATCCTATTACCATCCTTGCATCAGATAATAACGGTGGAACTAATCATGCAACACTTACTCACAAGCAATTGAATAAAATTGCGGCTATGGCCGGAATTGAATCATCAAAACAAGGTACTCTTAAATGGACGGTGTTCTCTTCAAAGGGAATTAATCCAGTAAAAGCGGATGAAGAACGAACCCTCACATTAACACGCTTAGCTGGTTTCGCAGATATACCCAATGAATTATATATTACGGGAGAAGGCACTGAAACTGGAAGCGACATTTCTAAAGCCCTTATAATGAAAAAAATAGCAGATGGAGAATTTGAAATCTATACTAAATTGAACGCCGATAAAGCATTCAAATTTGTCAGCAGTGTTACCGGTACTCCCGTGGAATATTCGCTAAGCGGGGAAAAGATCATATTGGGAGGGACATCAACTATTTCAAAAACAGGAGTATATAAATACTATTTAGACTTTAACATCGGCTCATTTACAACAAAAGAAGTTACAAAAGTGAGCCTGTTTTTGAATTGGTCGCAGAAGAAAATAGAGCTAACTTATAAAGGATTAGGGATTTGGGAAACAACCAATTACAGCATTACAGGTCTTTCCGGTAATAATAATACAGACGATCGTTATAAATTTAGAATGGAAAGTTCAACAGGGGAAACTGAGTGGAGAGCTATCAGCAATGACAGCAAACCAACTGGCAATGAGGCTTATTACCACATGGTAGAGCGGACGAATGTGGAACAATGGACCGACAATCAAATATGGAAAACTCCTTCTACAACAGGGTGGAGCGATAAGACATACGATATTACATTCTCTTTGAATGCTTCGGTTCCTTATACTCATAATTTAGTAATTAAATAATATGGAAAAAATGATAAAAGCAATATCTGTAAAATACATATTTATAGCTATTTGCGCTTCAATATTTATAGCATGCAACGATACAATGGGAGATCCTGATACCCGACTGGCAGAGGTTAAAACTTTTCTGGAACCCACAAACGAAAAATCCATTGTGTTGCAACCTTCGGCAACGGCCGCCGTTTATTTTGAGTGGGAATATGTTAATGTCGAGAGCGGTGGAACAGCTAAATATCAAATCGCTTTTGACAAACAAGATGGAGACTTTTCTAATCCTGTTTATGTAATGAACTCCGACAATAACGGATTCAACAACAATGTAACCATCACGCACAAACAATTAAACAAAATTGCAGGGATGATGGGTATTTTACCCTCGGACGAAGGAACTTTCAAATGGACAGTATTCTCTTCCAAAGGAACGAAAACCATAAAAGCAGCTCAAGAAAATACAATCAATATCACTCGTTTAGCTGGTTTTGCCGATATACCCATTGACGTTTACGTAACAGGTGAGGGCTCTGAAGGAGGAGCGGAGATTTCAAAGGCGCACAAAATGAAAGCTACGGCAGGAGGAGAGTTTGAGACATATACCAAACTAGTGGCGGATAAACCTTTTTATTTTACAGATAGATTATCTGGTGAAACAAGAAAATTTTATACTGCAGACGGCTTAGTAAAGGAAAACGGAACAACAACCGTACCTAAGGAAGGGGTCTATAGAATTACCCTCGATTTCAATACTGGTGCAAGCACGTACACTTTAATTGAAAGGATTGGTTTTTTCTTCAGTCCAGAAAATACTATTTTATTTGACTTGCCATACATAGGAAATGGAGTTTTCAAAGCTACCAAGAAAACGGTTACTTTTAAACAAGAAGGATGGGGAAGAGATGAACGATACAAATTCAGAATGTTTATAAAAGGAAACGGAGGTAATGGCGAAACACAAGAACTGGAATGGGGTACGCTGAACCAAACCGATTCTCGTCCCAATGCTACAACTCCCGAATCCTATTATTATCTCAAATTGGTAAATCCCACACAATGGGATAATAAATGGAAATTGATGGGCGATTTTGACGGTGTTGCTGCAGATTATACGATTTATCTCCAAGCAGATACTCCATATACGCACTCTATAAGCAAGTAATTGAAAAGTTAAGGAAGAGGTTGTCTCCGATGCGGCCTCTTCCTTTTTATTATTTCCAATACAGGTAAGCATTCGTTTTATCCGAGTGACTACACTTTCCATTTCTTCGCTGACTGTCAACTGGATTACTGATCTTACTCTAAAGACAATGTATATTTTATCAACTCAAATTACAATTTCACTATGCATATAAAAAAATTTATATTCTTATTTTTGCCTGTATTATTCCTAACATGTGGCTCCGGCAATGAGCCGACTCCGGGAACAAGCGAAGAAGACAAAATAGACTGGAACGCGGCAGCCAATAGCAGCAGTAAAGCTTTGCTAAATTCGTTTTGGAACGCCAATGAAAAATGTTTCAATACCTTTAGCACTGGAGCATTAAATTTTCAGTATTGGCCTCAAGCACACGCGCTCGATGTCTTGATTGACGCATACATAAGAACTAATGACATAGCGTACAAAAGCTACTTCGATCAATGGTTTGAAGGGGTTAAAGCCAAAAACGGCAATACTTTCAAAAACGATTTCTATGATGATATGGAATGGAACGCCTTAGCCATCCTTCGCGCGTATAAATCGACCAAAGAGGTAAAATACAAAGAAGCCGCATTGCAAATTTGGGAATACATCAAGATCGGTTGGAACGACAATGCGGGAGGAGGAATTACCTGGAAAAAAGGGATGGAATATAGCAAAAATGCATGCTCCAACGGGCCTGCCTGTATTTTAGCTGCCCGTTTGTATCAGGAGTTTGGAGACGAGAGCAACAAAGAATGGGCGCTCAAAATATATAATTGGGAAAAATCTACTTTGTTTAACAGCAACAATGGCATTGTTTACGATAATATTAACAGTGAAACCGGTAAAATACAGGATTGGATTTTTACCTATAATCAAGGAACATTTATCGGTTCTGCCGTAGAATTATATAAAATCTTCAATGAAAAATCTTACTTGAATGATGCAGTTTTAGCAGCTAATTACACCATAAGTAGCTTAGTTGACAACTCAATACTTAAGAGCGAAGGCACAGGAGACGGAGGATTATTTAAAGGAATATTTATTCGTTATTTTACGGAACTGATCCAGCAGGATAGGTTAGAGACAACAGATAAAAGGCGCTATATTCTTTTCATGAAACACAATGCTGAGACATTATGGAAAGAAGGGACAAGTATGCCTGCGGTATTTTTTGGTCCCAATTGGAGGGCAAAACCTGGCACATCAACGGGATTAACAGAACAATTGAGTGGCTGTATGATGATTGAGGCAACGGCATTGCTGAGTAAAAAAGATATTTTATAACATCATTTTAAAAAAGTAAAGCATGAGAAAAAAGCACATCATAATTTTAGCAATAGTTTCTTTATTAACGATAAGTTGCAATAGCGAAATACGGTTAACGAACTACGTCAATCCTTTTTTGGGAACAGCCACGTTGTGGGAACCGGAAGATCTGGGATATGTACGCACCTGGAAACAGCGTACCTGGGGAGCCGAAGTTTTTCCGGGCTCTTCTCTTCCCAACGCCATGGTTCAGTTGAGCCCTGTAACCCAGTTTAGGAGCGGAGCCGGGTATCAGTACGAAGACTCGGTAATTTATGGATTTGCACATACCAATAAAGGACACTGGAACCTACTGCATATCCCCCTGCTACCGGTCACGGGAGAGGTCACGCCGGGAAACTATGCTTCTGCTTTTAGTCATGATAACGAATCGGCACACCCGGGATACTTCCGGGTATTTCTCGAAACATACGGCATCGACGCGGAATTGACCTCCACACTGCGTTGCGGGTTTCATCGATATACTTATCCAAAGGGAGCGAAGAAGAAGTTGGTTGCCGATATGACCCGCTCCAACAACCGGGTGAAGGATTGGAAGATCGAAAAGGTGGACGAGTACGTTTTTACAGGTTTCCAGGATGCTGAAGGAAAAATGTATTTCTACGCGATCTCCAATTATCCCATAGAGGATATCCGGGCACTGAAAGACGATCAGCATGAGGTCTCGCTGGTGGAGTTCGGAGAGAATAGAAAGAACAAGGGGAGAGGGAAAAATGAACCGCTGGAACTCAAAATAGGATTTTCCTTCGTCAGCGTCGAAAATGCGAAGATGAACTTAGAAAAGGAGATGCTCGACAAGAGTTTCAATCAGGTCCGCAAGGAAGCCGACAAAGAATGGAACAAGTTGCTGTCGAAAATTAAAGTGTCGGGCGGTACCGAGCGCGAAAAAGGCATCTTCTACTCCACGCTATACCGCTCATTCCTCTGGCCTGCCCTGCGCAGCGATGTGAACGGCGATTTTACGGATGAGAGAGGAGAGGTCGTTAATGAAGGGTTTCATTATTACACCAACCCCTCGTTCTGGGACGATTACCGCAACAAACTGGTGTTGCTGGGAATGCTGTCACCCGACGTTACTACCGATATTATCAAATCGATCACCGACAAAGGGGAGAAAAAAGACGGTTACATGCCCACCTTCTTTCACGGCGACCATGCCTCGGTATTCGTGGCGGGAAGCTACCTGCGCGGTATCACCGGTTTCGACCTGAAACGCGCCTACAAGCTGTTGCTGAAAAATGCCACCGTGCCCGGCCGTGGTGGCAGGCCCTATCTGGACGAATATATCGAACGGGGCTGGATTGCGGAAAAAGATACTACCAACGTGCCAACATGGGATGAATACAAAGCAGCGGTCACCAAAACAGTGGAATATGCGTATGACGATTACGCCACCGCTTTGATCGCCAAAAAACTGGGTGACGAAGAGAATTACTCGTTACTGATACAACGTTCCGGAAATTATAAGAACCTGTTCGACCCATCCACCGGCTTTTGGCGGGGAAAAATCGACAATGGGAACTGGATCGTGGATTTCGATCCCTACTATCCCTATTTCGCCTACATGTACCGGGAGGCAAACGCCTGGCAATCGCTCTTCTTCGCCCCACACGACCCGGAAGGGATGATCGCATTGTATCCGTCCCACCAGGCAGTGGAACAGAAGCTCGACTCGCTCTTCACCGAGCCCTGGAGAGGATATGAAGCGCATAACATGACCGGATTTATCGGTAATTATTGTCACGGCAACCAGCCCTCTCACTCGATACCTTATACCTATTATTTTATCGACAAGCAGGAGAAAGCGCAATGCGTGCTCGACAGCATCATGGGCCGCTTCTACGATATGGGAACCGACAAACTGGCCTATGCCGGCATGGACGACGCGGGAGAGATGTCGGCGTGGTACGTGTTCAATGCCATCGGGCTATATACCTATTCACCTGCCGATCCGGAATATATCATCTCCGTACCGTTGTTTGACAAGGTGGAGTTCACACTCGGCAACAACACCACTTTCACCATCAGAAGAGAGGGCAACGGAAAGAAAATACAGCAGATCAGGTACGGCAATGAGGCCATTGAGGGTTGGTTCATCACTCACGATCAACTGATGCAGGGCAAGGAATTGACAATAACGACTACCGAACAGTAAAATAGCGGGTTGCTAACCAGTGTTTGTACATCGGATCCAGAAACTGGATCCGCCCCTTCATCTCATCAATGATATCCAACTCGATAAGCCGCTTTTTCAGCTGGACAACATTCGCGGAAGTCCCCAGGTTGTATTTTGCCATACGCGGCCATCGCCACGAATTTATCAGGGGCTTTTGCTTTGGCTGCCAACTGATACTCCACGAAGAGTTCGCCGGGCATGAAAAAAATTCTCGCATCATTAATTCCCAAACAAGCAAAGCCAATAGCCTTCCGCTGCAAAGTCCGTTTATACCAATCCAGCCTGCCTGAATTATTGGCCAAATAAATATTGTCTTTCGTGACCATTTCTTTTTCGATTTCGGGAGAGCACGCGCACTGATAATTGCGGAAATAGTCCCCATATCGGTATAGGGAGTGGTAATTATTTCGTCACCCGGACCAAATCCCATGGCTTCGACAACCGTATGCAACGCCCAAGTTCCGGAGCCGGTGGTTACGCACCCCTTCGTCCCCAAAAGTTGAGCATATCTTTTCTCAAATGTTAAATCCTTTCAAGTACAATCTTATTACTTAATATCCGCCAACCGAATTTTGACCAGATCTTCAATTTCCTTGCCTTCGTTCATAAACCTGGCCAATGTATATACGTCATTATTATTTCCCAATGCAATCGAATTTACATATGTTGGGAAAGAACCGTCCTCATAGAAAATCGGGCCTAAATCCTGATATTTCCTTTCAGGAATATTGTAAGTGACAAGATGCAAATATTCCATTCCCTTCGCGGCACCCATATTAATTTTGTCGAGTCCGGCTACCCTTTTCCCGTCTTTGTATATCGGAGCACCCGTAAGGTAATAAATCATGCCACTCTTATCGATGCAGAAGCCAAGGTAACCATAGCTGAATTGATCGAACATTCCGCTTTTCTTAGACGGTAAAGATGTAATGCGGTCAACAATCTCAATCTTTTTCGCATGCGGATCAAACGTAAAAAGATATCCTGAATTTCCGTGCACACCATACGCCTTATTTTCAGGCTCATACCAGTATATTTTACGCCAGTTATACCCCATGCTTCCCGCATCTTTGGGATCATATTGACCAAAATAATTGAGTCGCAAATCAACTCCGTCCAATTTTTTCAAAGTGGGATCAGAAGGGTTATAATAGAATATGTCTCCGTCGGCAGTAGAATAGTAAACATTTCCGTCACGAGGATCTATGAACATGGAGCGGCAGATTACCCTGAAATTTTCGGTACCCAGCTGCGTTTCTCCTGCTTTAGATATCGGACCGAGGTTTTTCAGCTCTCCCTTCCGGATATCATAATCCAAAAATAACCCTTTTGGCCAAGTCAGGCCATACAAATGGTCCCGATCTTTATCCATCACCATTGTAATGATACCCTCCCCTTCCGGTGCCAGGGCGAGACTCTTTATTTCTCCGCTCTTCATGTCATAATAAAGAAAATGGCCACCGGGATATAACTTATATCCCTCCGGGGCAACCGTGGGAACATGTTCGGCACCATCTGTCATTTGATAATAACCGAGGTGGGTGGCGAAATAGAGTTTCCCGTCTTTTTCATAAAATTCAACATGGCTTTTGCCTTGCGCAATATATTTCTGTTGTTTCTCTCCCAATGCTTCTGACAAATCTGCAATAAATTCCGTCTTATCCTCTTTGGGGTCGTAACGGTAAAATTGTCCTCCGATGTCATGCCTGGTAGAGGACAATACATAATATATTTTTCCATCACTTGCTGCCGATATAGCATTATAAGTGTCATGTGCGTCCGGGAACCCGGAAAAATAAGTTCTGCCAATTAAGGTATCACCGACAATAGAATCAGCTGTCTTCCCGACAGAAACGGTTTTCGAATTGTTGTTACAGGCAATGAGTAACAAAGTTGATAAAAAAGGAATCAATATTGTTTTCTTCATTTCAAAGTTCATTTTTAATTTATATTGGTTACATTTTTAATATTTTTGAAAATCCTGCTAATATCCCGGACTCAATACTTTTGTCCCACTTTGCCGGCAGGCCATATACCCGCTGAGCACCATCACCCTCATATCCCCCTTCTTCGAGAATTGTGACTGTTGGGATATATCCCATTACATCATTTGCATAAGACATTACAAAAATTTCATCGCCATACAACTTCTTCAACTGAAGAGCATAGGAGATTACCGACTCCCCTCCAAGGACAAACAACTGCTGTTCTCCTATCCGCCAATGTTGAATCGGGAAAGGATAATTGTGCCGGAATGATTTATTGGATTCGTATTCGGCAATCATTCCCTTTGCCCAGCGACCTTCGTAATCGTCTCTAAGAGATATTTCCTGAATTTTTTGCATCGGAAGAGGTGTCTCAAGCAACAAATTAACCTCATCGTATGCAACCTGCAGGCTACTCTTTTGAATTTTCATATCTCCCGAAAGAACACACTCAACTGATGCCGCTAATTGTTTTCCATACTGGATGGCTAAAGGAACGGATCTTCTCGGCAAGGGGTTCTGGTCTGCTCCTGCACCTTGAAAAAAAAGCGCTATTGCCCCCGGATACATTTTTTCCAGTTCTATCTGTGCAAATCCGGGATAATCTCCTGAAAATTCGTTGATGGACAGAGTTGTAGGATGACAAGCATAACCAAAGATCACGGCAAGTAGCTTTTTATCCAAATCCTCAATCTTAATCACAGGCACAGCGTAATCATTAGGACCTTTTAACGTTGTGACCGACAACAATTGATTTTCACTGTTATTTCTTCGGTTTACCTGAAATCTGGAAATTCCATTCCCCGTGTATATTCTGGCTGGTTTCAGACCACTCAGTGCCTGCTCAACCAATAGCAACAGGTTCTTTTTCAATTGCGCTGTATAAATATCCACTTTTTGCCACTCAGAACAATCCATCGGATAGATATATTTCAAAGCGCGGGCAACCACCGGCCCTGAATGAGTATGCGAACTACTTATGATAATCTGCGATTTTTCAAGGCCATATCGTTGCTTCAATATCCCCTTCAATTCATTGGAAAAATCTTGCGGAATCGAAAGTATATCCATTGTTATCAAAAGAGTTTTGAATCCTTTCCGGTCCCTGAATACAATCGCTTTTGCCCATAAATCGTGTAGAACACCTTTTGACGGTGTTGTCCGACTGGCATAACCGGCCATCCACATCGGAAATTCAGGAGTAATCTTTGTTTTGCCAACCCCTATTTCCCATATATCCGCAGGCTCCTCCATATTTCCGGAAAATCCGGACGAAGGAAGAATAAACAGTACAAGTATAAGACAATGGCGAATTATTCTCTTCTGCAACATGACCTACATTCCTTCTCTTTTAATAATTTTCTCTGCATTCATAGAAATCTTCCCAATCGCATTCACAATGCTGTCCAAAGAAGATTTGTCCCCCAACAGCATATTCTGAGTCAACCATATAGATTTTTCGTTGCAAACTTCATCATTGACCGGACACTGGTTGTTTTCGAGAAATTTATTGTAATCAATTTCACTTTTTGAATAAAGTTTTTGGTATAATCCCGATTCAAACGCATTCTTTATAAAAGATTGGGTATGAAGAGGCGTATATCCCGAGGAGCAGGGAACACCTTCTGCTTGCAAAGCCTTAATAAATAAGGCCCTTGGCATTCCTTTAAATTTTTGCTTGTCATAAATCATAGGGAACAGATGAAACACAGCTTTCGTCGTTTCCGGATATAACTTAACGGGAGAAATTCCGGGCATGTCTCCAATCTTTTTCGCCAAATACATGCCATTATCCCATCTTTTATCCGTCTCCGCCACTAATGTCTTCATCTGGTTTAATCCGATGGCGGCCTGGTATTCCGTGAACCTGATTTTAGTGCCGACCATAACTGCGCCTCCGCCAACATTTCCTACTTGTGTACCATAAGGGAATCCCAAATTATGATAAGAATAACAGCGATCCATAAACTCATCGTCGTCGCTGACAATGGCTCCGCCTTCTCCGACAGGCATATTTTTTGATGTTTGAAAGCTAAAACAGCCTGCATGTCCGATGGATCCCACCTTTTTCCACCCTACTTCCGCCAAATGAGCCTGGCAAGCATCCTCTATGACAATTAAGTTATGCTTCCGGGCTATCTCCATTATTCGCGCCATATCCGCCGGAATTCCCAGAATATGTACCGGTAAAATTGCTTTGGTTTTTTCTGTAATCTTTTTCTCTATGTTGGCTGGATCAATTTGAAACGTATCCGCGTCAATATCTGCAAACACAGGTAATGCTCCATTAAGTAAAATGGCCTGGACAGTCGCAACAAATGTATAGGGAGTCACAATCACCTCATCTCCCGGTCCGATATTCCATTGGGCCAGAGACGTAATTAAAGCATTGGTGCCATTCACAACTGAGAGGCAGCGCTTTGTCCCTATCATGTTGGCCCATTTATCTTCAAATTCAGATGTGACTTTAGAGCGCGACCAAACCCCACTTCTCAGAACGTTCAAAATACTTTCATCGTGATCGGGGGATTTCCACCTGGGCCAATCGGGCCATAAACCGGTATACGATTTCGGACCTCCAAGGATTGCAGGTAGTTTCAGGCTATCTTCCGATTTAGCAAAAACGTATGAACTGTTTATTCCCGAAACAGCCAGTAAGCTTGCTCCTCCCAAAACAGATTTCCTAATAAAAACTCTCCTATTCATAATAAAACTTATAATGTCATCACTCTTTTCAATAAACCGAAAAAGTATGCGTTTTATTGAAAAACTTTCTCTCAGGTATATATCTTATGTCAAAAACATATAAATCAACTATTTATATGGAGGTTATCTTCAATAATACAAGTCTAACGATTGATATTGAATATCTAATTACAAAGATGCAACTTAACTATTTCGTTTTAAAATAAATATCGAAATTTTATCCTCAAAAAACGCAATCATTCATTGTTCCGCTTCATCCTCAATGACGGATAGAGGTGTGAAGTCATAATTTTTTGAGAATGATTGTTTTTGCCTGAAACTCGTTCGAATAAACAGAAGGCAGCGCATCTAACTCCTCAACGGTATAACCTTCGGGGATCTCTATTTCAATTTCATAATCCAACCGTATGGCAGTAGGAAGATATCATCTCCGTGCCGTTGTTTGACAAGGTGGAGTTCACACTCGGCAACAACACCACTTTCACCATCAGAAAAGAGGGTAACGGAAAGAAAATACAACTGATGCAGGGCAAGGAATTGACAATAACGACTACCGAACAGTAAAATAGCGGGCTGCTAACCAGTGTTTGTACATCGGATCCAGAAACTGGATCTGCCCCTTCATCTCATCAATGATATCCAACTCGATAAGCCGCTTTTTCAGTTGAATAACATTTGCGGAAGTCCCCAGGTTGTATTTTGCCAAAGTCGCTTTCGAAGTCAACTGATTTTCGTTATTCAATATAGAGCCAGCTGTAACCAGCATTCAGAAATACAGCAAAAATGGCAATGGGCGTGCAGCAAATTTAGCAACAGCCGTACAACATAATTGACAAATTCAGAAGAAACTGTTGTTATCAGTTGGAGCCTAAGGTAAACCATACAACTCGTCATGCTCTCTTCGTTCTTCGTTGTACTTGTAATATGCCTGCTTTATCTTACCAACAACGCTCATATAATCGACATAATCAGAGGCGGGTATTAATGTGGGGGTCAAACATACTTTAAAAGGATATTTGGTGAGGGAAAAGTCAAAAAATATGTTTTTATTTGTCGTATTTACGATAATGATGTAATTTTAGGGAATAAAATGATGCAAATCGAATTTTATTTTTATATTTGCATTTATAACAAATACAGATATGATTGCTGAAATTACATTCAAGAATTTTTTCTCCTTCAGGGATGAAACGACCTTTAGCTTTGAAGCAGACAATGACCCGGCTATGCAGCAATTTCATGTGGTTGAAGTAGAACCCGATGTGAAATTATTAAAGCTTGGCATCATTTACGGAGCGAACGCGTCGGGGAAGAGTAATGTTTTGAAAGTATGGGAGTTTTTTCAGGAGTTCTTCGATTCCGGCAAGATAGTTGAAAGAAATGACCCTATCCCATATACCTCTTTTATGCTCGATAAAAAATCACACGAACAACCATCGGAGTTTGCCATTACTTTTTATATAAAAGATCAAACAGAAAAATATATCAAATATAAATACTCGTTGGTTTTACTTGGCAATACCGTAACATCCGAAACTTTACAGGCATATTTCAGCACCCAGCCTACTGCTATATTTGAAAGGGTATATAATCATGGCATATCCGTTATTAAATTCAGCGCCAAGTTGAAAGTCCCGGCAGCTGTCCGAGACGAGATCACAATCAAGTGCCTTCCCAATATATCCATATTTTCTGCATACCGTAGGGTTAATACGAATATCCCTGTGTTGGAAGAAGTCAATAATTATCTGCATAATAAACTGCTGCTCCCGCTTATTACTCCTGGCGAACTGTTCCCGCAGCATATAAACATCCATTCCCGGCAGCAGAAAGAAAATATACTCCAATTTATTAAGGAGGCGGATTTCAATATATCGGACATCCAACGGAATGAGAAGACAGAAACGCCGTTTGATAATTCCTATTATTATACACACAGAATCACTGACAAATATAATAACCCTGTTTATTATAATTTTCCGGAGGATATGGAATCAGCGGGAACAGTCCAGGCTTTCAGGCTTTCGGGTTATATCTATGAAGTGATCAGGAACAAAGGATTCATTGCCATTGACGAAATTGAATCGTCGTTACACCCCAAACTGATAGAGTTCCTGTTAGTTAAATTCCTCAAAGAATCTGAAACCGAACAGCTTTTGTTTACTACTCACTACGATGGCCTTCTGGCAGAGGAAGACCTTATCCGAAAAGATAACATCTGGTTTACGACAAAAAACAAGGAAGGGGTTTCTGAGCTTTATCCATTAACTGATTTTAGAGGGTTAAACAGACTCGCTTCACTGCAAAAGGCATATCAGCTCGGAAAGTTCGGCGCTATACCCAATATCTAAACCACTCAGCTATGGCAAGGAAGAATACAGGAACAAAAAAACAGAAGAAATCAATATATATCGTTGGTGAAGGAATTACCGAACAATATTATTTTCAGCACTTAAAACGGCTCAAAGATTTTACCTGCATTGTAAAACCCCGTCTTTTCGGTAATACAAATGTTTGGGAAATTGAAAAGAAGATTATAGAGTTATCAAGTGAAGATGCCGATATTATTTGTGTCTTCGATGCAGATGTTTCAAAGAGGAACCAGACTGAAAATGAGCGGCTGAGAAATTTAAAAGATAAGTATGCCGATAATAATAAGGTTCTGATCTGTGACAGCCTGCAATGCATTGAATACTGGTTTATTTTACATTATGAGAATATTTGCCCTGCACATAACAATGGGGATGAAACGGTAAGAAGGTTGAAAAGACATATTCCTGATTACGATAAATCGGAACGGTATCTGGAGAAATCCCAATGGGTGGAACGCATGAGCGTAGAGGAAAATTTAACCAATGCTTGCCAAAGAGCGGAACTGCATGAGGATGGACTTTCTTACACAAATATATATAAGGCGATTGACAGGCTCAATGAAACAACATAATTAATGAAAAGTCGCCTACTATTATTTGGCAAGCTTCTTTTTTGCGTGTTACAGACGAATAGCGAAATGAAAAACATACCCAATTCTTTGATTCGTAAGTAAAAAAAATAACTTTGTACTGATTATCAATTTAAAATTCAGAGCTATGGATAAAGATGTTTTATATGCGGTTATGACGATTGAAGAGCTTAAAAAAGAAGTTACGGAAGCAACAGAAGATGTACTGCAGGGTAATGGCGTAAAGCATGACGATTTTATTAAAGAGATGAAGACATGGATGTAATAAAATAGCGGGCTGCTAACCAGTGTTTGTACATCGGATCCAGAAACTGGATCTGCCCCTTCATCTCATCAATGATATCCAACTCGATAAGCCGCTTTTTCAGTTGAATAACATTTGCGGAAGTCCCCAGGTTGTATTTTGCCAAAGTCGCTTTCGAAGTCAACTGATTTTCGTTATTCAATATAGCGTTCAGAAGCGACAATTGCCTCTTACTCAACGAATCAGTCATGTTCACAAAAAGCAGGCTAAGCTGGTTGATAATATCTTCGAACGCACTTTCCACAATCTCGGGAGTAGCTCGTTTCGCTGTTCTAAACCAGACCTGTTGAGCCAGCTGCTGCACATAATAAGAATGATTGTCGGCCAACACAGCGATCTGTTCAGCCTCACCTATAGAAATTTCCTTTTTCGTGTCGGTAAAACGTTTTTTAATAAATAAAACCCAGTCCTCCGTAGGGATCTTCTCTAAGAACATAATATCCCCAAATTTATAAAAAGGCATCGAATAATTCGAAAACACATCCATCAACATGTGCTGTTTACTGCCATATAAACAATAGGCAGTTTTTTGATGCGTCTGCCAATGTGCCCGCAATTTCCGTTGAAAAGCATCAGGATGTTCAAATGATGCAATATTTTGGAATTCATCGATGCAAATGATAATATTCAAATCCTTTTTTATAGCGATATTTTCTGCCAGATTAAGAATATCATCGGGATGTTTCTGCAATTCGTCCCAACCAATCGAAAAAGAGACCTGACTTTGCTTATCGGGAGAAAAAGAGACCTGAGGGATCAGTTGCTTCAAAAAGAGTCGCGTATTTTTCACCAACTCGTCCCAACCCGAAGAGGTCGCTTTCAACACTTCGTTTGCCAGCAACAGGTAAAATTCATATTCACTTCGAATATTGAAAATATCAAGATGTACGATCTTCAGTTTTCTGTTTTCCCGGATTGCCGACAAAGCTGCCATTTTTACCAGAGATGTTTTTCCCCAACGTCGAGGCGAAATAATAACAGTATTAATCAACGAGTTGAAATTATTTTTTAACCTTACTATCTCTCTTTCCCTATCCGTGAAATCAATTTCCTGAGGCAATTTTCCATAAACAAACGGTGTATTCATAATTATCTTCTTTTTGGCAAAGTTAAGTTATAGTTTTGTAAGTTACAAATCTATAACTTATCAATTTATAACTTACAAAAAAGCAATCCTGTTCCGTGAATGGGATGCGGCACCCTATATCACATTATAGCTTTTTGAGAATGATTGTTTTTGCCTGAAACTCGTTCGCTTTCTTTGCGATGAGAAGCATTTCGTTCCATTTGTCAACCGGCACATAGGATTTTTCATAAATTTTGCCGGCAGACACGAGTAACTTGTTTCCTTCCAGCTTATAACCGGAGCGAAATCCGCCGAAATCGTTCGAATAAACAGAAGGCAGCGCATCTAATTCCTCAACGGTATAACCTTCGGGGATCTCTATTTCAATTTCATAATCCAACTGTATGGCAGTAGGAAGATATGCTTCGACATTCCGCTTTTCATCCCGTTCATCCGGCTCCCATTGTTGTCCTATCAGTTTGCCTATTTCAAGGACAAGGTTGTTCCCCGCATTCTTCACCAATCCGTCTAACGTATAAGATACCGTGTAATCCAACGAAGGACGGTTAATGGCCGCACCTATCGCACCAAAAGAATAATCCATTACCTTGTTGGGCTTTTGTCCATGATAGGCTGTAAGTTCCATTTCAACATCATCTTTCTGAGTTTTCTTGCGGTCCTCTAACGCCGAGACATATTCATCAATTTGCTTACGGGTTGATTTGTTTTCCTGCAACTCTTCCATTAACGTTTGTTCTATACCAAGCTCCTCTCTCATTTCTTTATCCCAATCTTCGTAGAGCACCAACGGCCAATAATCTTCTTTCATGCTACCGGTACATTTGAGATTGCGCTTCACATTTAGCTGCAGCGGATTGTCGACCGGAAAATCCACTTCAATCTTGGAGGTTAAAAGATTATCTCCGGCTTTCGACTCCGGAATTTCATATTGCCCCGTGCTGCCTTCTATACCATATTTTTTATTCATGGCATACTTTACTACCTCAACCGTGGAGGCTGTCTCTCCCTGAAATACCCCCGGAACTTCCCCGGCGTACCTATATCCATTTAGGAAAAAGAACAGTTGGTCATCGTTTGCCAACAGGCCGGTTAAAAGATCGTCATCCGAAACCACTTCGTCTTTTTTAGATCCGAACCTGCTGGTAACAAACAGAAGCTTGTGCGACACGTTGTACTCTTTAAACAGTTGTTGCAACTTGACGACAAACTTCGCCCTCGGATAATTGGCATAATCGTTCGGCCAATGAAAACGCAACGCGCCATACAACAATACTGCCCGTTCTTCATCACTCATAGACGGATGTTTGTCAATATATGCGGATACGGTCTTTTTAACTTTCTTATCGGTTTCCTTCATCCAGAACATTTGTTTCTCCTGAGCTGCCAGTAAAGCTTTGGAATCGTTCAGGTATTCGTCGTAAGGCAGGTTTTTATACACTCCGCTTTTACGGGCATTGGGCGATTTATAGATCAATTTAGACGTATTGTTCAGCGCATACAGATGAATCATGGGAAGGCTCCTGTATGGCGAGATCCAACGCATCTCATCCAACAGGGGCAACTTCATAAGATTTTCCGCCTCCACATCAAGTATATAGTTATTATCGGCATCCGTGGTCTGTCTCATTTCAGGAGCACCATTGACAGAGCGGTATTCCACGGTGAGTTTATTACCGAATTCGCAATGGATTGAATATTTTAATACGGGATATGGCGCGAAAAAAGTAAATATTTCGGGCGAAGCGTTATAGGTCTCGAGCTCCATCTCGTCACAAACGAAATAATCCAGGATATCTCCTACCTGCAGACCCGGAATGGCTACTTTCTTCAGTGTTTCTTTCTCTTTCTTCCCTTCCGTCATTGCTACGGACTCCTCGTCAATAGCGACTTCTACAATAGAGCCATCCGGTTTGATCACCCGTGCACCGACGATTGTTTTAAGACTGTTCGACCGCATATATCCGCTTACCTTAACCTCTTCCCTGAATGACAATTCGGCAAATTCGGTCAAAGCCGGGAGATCATTGATCTTGATCATCCGCCTGTCGATATTCGTATAGTATAACTCACGGTTAACATCTCCGAATAGAAGGGCATTCATCCTGAACCGGTTTTTGCTGGTTGCCGCGATGTACTGATGACGAGCGAGAATAACAGCTGATTCATTTTCGTATCCGGACGGCAATTCGTAGTTCTTAAACTCAGGTTTATCCCAGGCCCAAACCATTTCCCTTACAGTTTTTGCATGAGTCTGACGATCCTCTGCAAAAGTACATATCGAAAATAAAAAGAAGAAAAAGAATAAAACAGGAGCGGAAATCTTCGTAGTCATAAATATATTCGTTTTAAATTTTTTCGAGTGTAATCTGTCTCAAATATGCGTTTCTCAACACCTCTATGTCTGCATTCCATTGACGGAAGCTCGATTTCGGCAAAGTTGGCTTTTTTATAGTGATCTCTTTATGATACAGGATGCTATCGTCAGTTACAGTATAACGAATGCTGAATCCGTAATGCTCTGTTTCTATCTCCATATCCCGGGGCATATCTTTCACCCGGTAACCCTCGGGGATTACAATTCGAATGTTACTCATGCGGTTCTCACTGAAAGAAAAAGCATAATCATTCTTTCTTTTAAGTGTATCGATGGATAACGTCACAAAATCTTTGAAAACGTCAGGATCGATATACAACTCATCAGAAAAAGACCGGACAGACGAAGGACGCAGATCCTTGTAGGATATGGACAGGTTTCCCGATCCGGTTTCCACCCCTTTAATGCTTATATCCAAGATGGAATCGGCCGGATTATTACTCTTCAGGTGATTTTTCAGATACCTGTCGATATCCGTTTTACCGGCATACCGGATAGAAGAGGTCATCGCATAGTTGGATTCTCCGCTAAAAGAGAGTTCTGATTGGCCGGCTAATCTTTTACTGTCGATCGTATAATGGCTCACCAACAGAATCCGGTTATGAGACGGGGGGAACGAAGGGGTACGAATCATCAAATAATGATCACCATCCTCTATCATCGCCATCTTTCCCTGAATGGGATAAGCTATTTCGCCAAATGGCATAAATTTGACGGTAGGATCTAAGAAGTAAAATTCGCCGTTATCATTCAAGGCGCATATCATGTGATCGGCGGAAGGGATAGGCAACGTCCATTCACGTCCGGCTTCCGTTGTGTTTATCCATACCAGACGGGCATCAAATCCTTCCGCCATCAACAGGCATTTCAACAAGTTGGCCATCCCTTTGCAATCCCCGTATTTCTTTCTTATCACGGCTTGCGCTTCATCCGGCTTAAATCCCTGAATGCCGTACTCAAATGCAACATATCTTATGTTATTTTGAACCCAGTTGAGTAATGCATTGATTTTATCCGGGACGGTCTCGCTGCCTTTGGTTATCTCCCCGGCAAGCTGTGCTATTGAGGCATGGTCGTTATCGGTCAGATCAGCTTTGCTCTTGCTCCATTTATACATATGCTCAAAACTGTAAAAATACTCTTCTGTTCTTTTATTTATTACAGCTTTTCGGGGAACGATTTGAATGTTAGGGAACGTAAGCATGTAATCGGGCATACAATCCTCATATTTGTATGCTTCCTGATTTTCTATATGATAGGTATATATCGTGTTTCCCGACTTAGGGTCTGTATCGGTTGTCCTGTTTATGTTTGCATCGAAATTGTTCTCGACAATATCTATTTCCATCCACTGCGGAACAATGATCCGGATCGTTTTATTCTTTATGAAATGATTTTCTACAATATTGATAAACAAGAATCCGTATATATCTTTATACTTCTTTTCGTAAGTTACCGTACCTGTCTCATTTTTATCTTTAAATTGTAAGTCAAGGTGGCATACTTTACTATCATCATGGAAAATATTTTCCTTTATATAAGTCTCATATTTGGGAGAAGAAGCTTTAACCCCTTTTGTCCTGATTCTGGTTATCCCGGAATTAATATCGTAGAACCGATAGAAAGTGACCGGCTGGACATTCTTAGCACACGAGTAGGTAACAGCCTGTTTTTCCTCCACGACAACCTTATTATTTTCCATTACATACGTGTAGGTGCATTGTTGATCGCTGATAATCATATTATCATCACTGTTTTGAGACAGAATAGTGATGGGTAAAAAAGAGATTAGCAAAAGAATAAAATATTTCATAGTCGTTAGACTCAAATAGAGCAATTCATTCAATAATTGGAATAAACATCATTACACTACAAAAATAATAGATTAACTTCAATTATATTTCTTTACACAACAAAAAATCCCAAATACTTATTATACTTTAATTAATTTTGTCCCATTCATATCCGTTTCTTATGTAACTTTACCGTCACAATATTTAGAAACTGTTTCTAATTTAACAGCGGAAAGCTATTGCCCATACTCCTTATTACCGTTATCAGATCAAGGAATATACTTCGGAGGCCTATATAAAGGGAAGTTTGACCATCGATAAAATCCCGGGAATTTTCAAACGTGCCATGAAAGTCAACGACAGCAGTTTGGACTTCAACTCCCTTATAGGAAAGCCGCTGGTAATGGAATCGAAAAGTAATATCCGCTTTACATCGCCCGAAACTTACCAACAAAATGTGGATTATCAACCCGACCATATCATCAACAAGATCAAAGTGACGCCCCGGAAGAAAAATTCCAACCTGTTTTCGGGCTATATCTACATCCTGAAAGACACCTGGAACGTGTATATTGCCGATCTCGTCGCAAGCGAACTGGGTACCACAATGCATTATCTCATCAATTATCATCAGGTGCAACCATCGGTCTATTTGCCCACCACCTACGATGTAACCCTTACAATAAATACGATGGGCGTAAAAGGATCGGGGAATTACTACGCATCGATGAAATACAACTCGGTGCGGGTAGATAAAGCAGGCCCAGAGAACAAATCCGTGAAACAACAAGAGATATCATCCGCCCAAGAGAAAATATCACTCCGGCAGCAAACAATATCGGATGAATGGGACAAACTGGCCCAAAAGGAAGAGCTCTCTACCAAAGAAGCCTATAAGATGTCAAAACTGATGCCACTTTATATCCGAACCATACAGCCACTGATATTGTATTGGGACTTTCTTACACCCCCCGCTACCGGTACCGGGTGAGAGACGGTAGAAAATGGTACGTTTCAAGCAAATACCCTATTATTTCGGTTTTATACAAAAAAGGGATCAATCTTTTTCCCGATAATCCGGCACCGTTGTATGACCGAATTTCTGCTTCGGTTTCTCAAAACATTAAAGTCTCCCCTTTCGAAGAGATCGATTGGCTGTTTTCGGGCGGCACATTTTTATCGTCCGACAGGTTATACCTGAACGATCTCAACTATTTCAGAAATAATCAGATGCTGTTCACCGCTTCCGATTTTAATCGGAGTTTCAACCTGTTGGAGACTTACGCCGCTTCCGGAAAATGGTGGATGGAAGGGCACCTGAATGTTCAGTCGCAGTATCTCTTTTTGAAAAACCTGCCTTTCCTGCAACGTTTTTCATTCGACGAGGCATTCCATTTACATGGGCTATCTGCCGAGAACAGGAAGTTTTATCTGGAGGCCGGTTATTCCGTCGGGTTCCTGGGCTTGGGCAGGGTCGGGATTTTCACCGGATTTACCGACAAAAAGTTCGATCGTTTCGGAGTAAGGTTAAGCTATCCGCTTTGGAGTATTATCGAAAAACCGTAAAGTTCGATTTTTTCCCCTGTAATTATAAAGACCATTACCTTGAAGTGTCACCGAATGGGAATGGGCTCCTTTTTATTTCTTCCATTTTATCACCATAAACAGCATATTGTTCAGAAATAATCTCCGCGATTAGGATATATCAAAAACGACCGATGAGATGCATCAATATCGACCGACTAAACATATCAAAAACAACCGATAATTTAGCGATTACAAATAAATTTCTTACTTTTGCAAAATAACAAAGCATTGATATGGAATATTTAAAACGGATCGCTGATGAGCAACTTAGTTTACGTCTGGAAGCTTTTGGCGCAGTTCAAATAAAAGGTCCAAAGTGGTGCGGTAAAACAACCACTGCCGGGATGCAGGCGAAAAGTGTAATAAAAATGCAAAATCCAGATACAAGAGAAGGGTATCTGGCGACTGCCCGTACTAAACCGTCATTACTGTTGAAAGGTGATACACCCCGGTTGATTGATGAATGGCAGGTGGCGCCCGTATTGTGGGATGCTGTTCGTAATGAGGTGGATGAGCGCAGACTGAAGGGGCAATTCATTCTTACAGGTTCAACTGTTATTGATGATGATGAAATTATGCACACGGGAACCGGCAGAATATCACAAATGTCCATGTATCCAATGAGCCTGTATGAATCTCGGGAATCCAATGGAAAAATCTCATTGCGGGAATTATTTGACAATAAAGATTTGGATATAGACGGAATTACTTCTGATTTGTCCATCGAACAACTTATTTTTGCGGCATGTCGGGGTGGATGGCCTGCTTCGCTGGACAGCATGAGTGATACTGCCAAATTACTGATCGCCAGAGATTATGTGAATATCATTTGTGAAGAAGACATCTCAAGGGTGGACAAACGACGACGCAATCCTGCTCTTGCCCGATTGATAATGCGCTCTTATGCACGAAATATCTGTACGTTAGCCAAGAAAACGAGTATGTTGGCTGATGTATCTACCGAAATGGAAAGTACTGCCATGTCAACTTTCGATGATTATGTGAGCGCATTGGAAAAACTTTTTGTCATTGAAGATGTTGAAGCGTGGAGCCCTGCCATCCGGTCAAAAACCGTCATCAGAACCGGAAACAAACGTTGCTTTGTTGACCCTTCCATTGCTGTAGCAGCCATGGGTGTTTCTCCGCAGAACCTGGAACTTGATCTGAAGACTTTTGGATTTATATATGAGTCTCTATGTATAAGAGATTTAAAAGCTTATTCTCAGGTATTGGGTGGACGATTGTCATACTATCATGACCGTTTTGGGTTGGAAGCCGATGCTGTCATCCATTTGGATGATGGCCGATATGCACTCGTCGAGTGCAAACTAGGAAGTAAAGAGATAGAGGAAGGAGCCAAGCATTTATTGGAACTGAAGCAACTTGTTCAAGAAAAGAACGAAAAGGAGAAGCAGATAAAGATGCGGCTTCCTGACCTTTTGATTGTTTTGACGGGTGAAGAAATGGCTTACACTCGTGAGGATGGCGTGAAGATTATTCCAGTGGGATGTTTGAGGGATTGATAAACTTATTACCCGATTCTTCCCCAGTCATACCGGTTTCCGCTCAAACGGCCGAGTTGTTGCTTCAAGACTAAATGCTCCGGTTGCGAGAGCTTGGGGTCTTGAGAGATAATGCCTTCGGCAATTTCACGTGCACGGAACAGGATGGCATTGTCGCGAACCAGGTCGGCGATCCTCAGGTTGAAAGGGATACCGCTTTGCTGTGTGCCTTCCAGGTCGCCCGGGCCGCGAAGTTTCAGGTCAGCCTCAGCAATAACGAATCCGTCGTTGCTTTCGGTCATTATTTCCATGCGTTTGCGCGTATCCGACGAGAGTTCATAAGGCGTGATCAGCACACAGTACGACTGGTCGGCACCACGCCCTACCCTGCCCCGCAACTGGTGTAACTGCGACAATCCGAAACGCTGTGCACTTTCGATAACCATCACCGATGCGTTCGGCACATTCACCCCCACCTCGATAACGGTTGTCGAAACCATGATTTGCACTTTGTTGGCTACAAACTGCTGCATCACCTCCTCTTTTTCAGCGGGCTTCATCCGTCCGTGCATTTTGCAGACCGTAAATTCCGGAAAAGCCTCCCGGATATGGGTAAACCCGTCTTCCAGATTTTTCAAGTCCATCTTTTCACTTTCCTCGATAAGCGGATAGACGATGTAAGCCTGCCTTCCCGCTTTGATCTGTTCACGGATAAACTGATAAAGTGCTCCCCGCTTTTTATCGAACCGATGCAGTGTCTGGACAGGTTTTCGCCCGGGCGGCAGTTCATCGATAACGGAAACATCCAGATCGCCGTAAACCGTCATGGCCAAGGTACGGGGAATAGGCGTGGCCGTCATCACCAAAACGTGCGGAGGATGCTCGTTCTTTGTCCAAAGTTTTGCACGCTGCGCCACACCAAAACGATGTTGCTCATCAATAACCACAAATCCCAGATTCTTGAACTGCACCACATCTTCAATAAGGGCATGTGTACCGATAAGGATATGGATATCGCCAGACAATAACCCGGCGTGAATCTCCCCGCGTTCTTTTTTCTTTGTCGATCCCGTCAGCAGCGCCACGTTCACGTTCATATCCGAAAGCAGTTTACTGAAAGTCTCGAAATGCTGTGACGCCAGAATTTCGGTAGGCGCCATCAAGCACGACTGAAAACCGTTGTCCATCGCGATCAGCATACACATGACCGCCACAAGCGTTTTTCCGCTTCCCACATCGCCCTGCAGCAACCGGTTCATCTGCTTGCCCGAAGCGGTGTCCTTTCGGATCTCCTTAATTACCCGTTTCTGCGCGTTGGTCAGTTCAAACGGCAGGTGCTTCTCGTAAAACGAATTCAGGTATTTCCCCACTGTCTTGAAAACAAACCCGTGGAGCTTGGCTTTCCGGTCGGCAGCATACCGGACGATATTGAGCTGAATAAAAAACAGCTCCTCAAATTTCAACCGGAACTCGGCCTCGCGAAGTAAAACGGGATTCCCGGGAAAATGAATGTTCTCGATGGCATCGTGGAACGGAACAAGATGAGCCTTTCTCACTACATCAGCAGAAAGCGACTCAGGCAACCGGTCTTTTATCATTCCAAACGTATTTTCAATGATTTTCTGAATGGCCTTGGAATTCAGGTAATGGTTCTTCATCTTATCCGTTGTGTTGTACATCGCCATCAGGCCATCGGGCCGGTCGGCTTCGCTCATATACGGATCAATTTCGGGATGAGCGATGTTCCAACGATTGTTGAAAAGCGTGGGTTTACCAAAAACAATATACTCCTGATTGATCTTGTACTTACTTTCTACGAACCGGACTCCCTGAAACCATACCAAATCGATAAACCCCGTACCGTCGGTAAAGTGCGCGACAAGTCGTCTCTTTCGTCCTTCGCCAAATGTCTCGAACGCCGTTATTTTCCCTTTGAGCTGGATGTACGGCATACTACCGTCAATCTCGTGCACATAGTACATCCTGCTCCGGTCGATATACCGATAGGGATAATAGCGCAGCAGATCACCCAACGTGAAAACATCAAGTTCTTTATTTAAGATCTCCGCACGCTTGGGACCCACACCCGGGACGAATTTTATGTCGGTTTGAAGAATCATTTCAAGTTGCGGGGTACGATTTACGAATTTACCATGCGAACAAGGGGTACTGTTTCATCGTAACATTTACTTTTTCACGAACCGATTTTATCGTTTTGTCGTTTTCCACGTCGGCAAGGACCGTATCGATCATCTCAACAATGTCACCCATCAGCGATTCTTTTGCTCCGCGAGTAGTAATGGCCGGAGTCCCGAAACGCAGTCCCGATGTCTGGAACGGGCTTCGGCTATCAAACGGGACCATGTTTTTGTTGGTCGTAATGTCTGCTTCCACGAGCACCTTCTCAGCCACTTTTCCGGTCAGCCCTGGAAATTTGGTGCGCAAATCCACCAAAACAATGTGATTATCCGTTCCTCCCGACACCACTTTGTAGCCTTTATCCGCAAATGCCTGTGCCATAACGGCTGCATTCTTTTTCACTTGCGCCTGATAAGTTTTGAATTCAGGATCCAACGCTTCGCCGAACGATACCGCTTTAGAAGCAATAACGTGTTCCAGCGGGCCTCCCTGCATTCCCGGGAAAACAGCCGAATCCAAAAGCGCCGACATCATTTTTACTTCCCCCTTCGGCGTTTTTAACCCCCATGGATTTTCGAAATCCTGTCCCATCAAAATAATACCTCCACGCGGGCCGCGAAGGGTTTTATGGGTTGTGGAAGTTACCACATGGGCATATTTAAGCGGATTATCCAGCAATCCGGCAGCAATTAATCCGGCAGGATGTGCCATATCTACCATAAAGATGGCGCCGATTTCGTCGGCCACTTTGCGGATACGGGCATAATCCCATTCGCGTGAATAGGCCGATGCCCCGGCGATGATTAATTTCGGGCGTTCGGCACGGGCGACCGATTCCAATTGACCGTAATCCACTTGCTGGTTGTCTTCGCGAACATTATATTCCAATGCATGAAACATTAAACCGGAAAAGTTCACGGGTGAACCGTGCGACAAGTGTCCGCCGTGCGAAAGATTGAGTCCGAGAAACTTATCTCCCGCTTTCAGGCAAGCCAGAAAAACAGCTGCATTAGCTTGTGCGCCCGAGTGTGGTTGTACGTTTGCCCACTCGGCATTGAACAACTTCTTCAAGCGGTCGATCGCCAATTGTTCGCTTAAATCCACCATTTCGCAACCGCCATAGTAACGCCTGCCCGGATAACCTTCGGCATATTTATTGGTTAGGACGGAACCCATGGCCTGCAACACTTGCTCGCTCACGAAGTTCTCCGAAGCAATAAGTTCTATTCCTTTTAATTGACGCAATTTTTCCTGTTCGATAATTTCGAAAATTTGTGTGTCTCTTTTCATCTATTTTTGATTTATATTGTTTTAGAAACTATTTAATTTTTAGAGCCGAGAATCAAGACACAAGAACCAAGACAATTTAATTATGCTTGCGGAGTGCAATGATGTTCATGCTCGTCTTTTATAAAAGAAGTAGTAAAAAAATCTTCGCTAAGATATTTCCTGCAAATTTAAACAAAATATATGTGACATACACACATTTGCATTTTTTTAGATTAAGAAACCCTCTTCCATTAGAACCTGCATTATGACTTAATATTGCAGCAGTGACAAAAAATTGCCTGTTTTTTGCTGGTATTTAATCAATTTGTTATAAATTTGTGTGATTTTGATTATCTAAATACAATACAATTATGCACAATTATCCAGTTAACCAAGCAGGATTCGCAACAAAAGCCATACATGGAGGCCGTCAAAAAAATCAATTCGGCTCCCTTTGCGATCCCATTTATCAAACCTCGGCATTTACTTTTGAAACAGCAGAGCAGGGCGGGCGTCGTTTCACACAGGAAGAAGAAGGATATATTTACACCCGTTTAGGCAATCCCACCTCCACCTCGGTGGAAGAAAAAGTCCGGTTGCTGGAAGGTGGAGAAGCTTGTGTTTCTGCAGCTTCGGGAATGGGAGCCATCACGTCGGCCATTTGGTCGTGTGTGGAACAAGGTGATCACATTATCGCCTCAAAAACGCTTTACGGATGCACTTTTGCATTTCTGAATCACGGAATTAACAGGTATGGGATTGACGTATCGTTTGTTGATATCCGTGATCCTAAGAACATTGAATCGGCTATGCGCCCTACTACCAAGCTGGTGTACCTGGAAACACCTGCTAATCCGAATCTTTATATCGCAGATTTAAAGTCAATTGCAGAGATAGTCCACAAAAAAGCCGATTGTATCTTGATGGTCGATAACACTTTTTCCACTCCATATATCACACGTCCGATAGAATGGGGCGCTGATGTTGTGGTACATTCGGCAACAAAATACCTTAACGGCCACGGCGATGTTATAGCAGGATTTGTTATCGGAAAGAAAGAATATATCAACAGGGTCCGGTTCGTCGGGATAAAAGACATGACGGGAGCCACCCTGAGCCCTTTCGATGCTTTTCTGATTGCACGCGGGCTCAAGACGCTCGAAATAAGAATGGAGAAACATTGTCGGAACGCACAGGAAGTGGCTGAGTTCCTTGAAAGGCATGCTGCCGTTGAAACGGTTTTATTCCCCGGGTTAGCATCATTCCCTCAGTTTGAACTGGCGAGAAAGCAGATGTCTTTACCGGGAGCCATCATCTCTTTTGAAGTAAAAGGAGGTATGGCGGCCGGTAAAAAACTTCTCAATAATCTGCAGCTTCTATCTATTTCGGTAAGCTTAGGAGATGCCGAGACGCTCATTCAGCATCCGGCCAGCATGACTCACTCCGCCTATTCACCCGAAGAACGCTTGGCAAGCAATATCAGCGACGGGCTTATCCGCCTCTCTGTGGGATTGGAGAATGTAGAAGACATTATTGCCGACTTAAAGCAGGGATTGGACCAACTGATATAGCCTACTTTCTGTACTCATCCAAAATATTCTTCACTCCGTCGGGTGAGACACGTCCGTAAACCCGTTCGCCGACTAGCACCACCGGAGCCAACCCGCATGCGCCCACGCAACGCAGGCAGTTGATGGAGAATTTACCGTCCGGCGTGGTTTCGCCCACTTTTAAGTTCAGTTCTTTCTTGAATTCTTCGAGGACCTTTTCCGCACCGCGCACATAGCAGGCTGTTCCCGTACAAATGGAGATGGGGAACTCGCCTTTAGGAACCATGGTGAAATAGGTGTAAAAAGTTACCACTCCATACACTTGCGCTACGGGGATCTTTAGGTTATGCGCAATAACATCCTGTACCTCAGCCGGCAGATAGCCAAATTCGTGTTGCGCTTCGTGCAGCACATTGATCAGCTCACCGGGATCATTATCGAACGACTCGCAGATCCGGTCGATGGTATCTATTTTGCTTTGCGGCAGATTTACTTTCACTTTCAGCACTTCTCTTTCGTCGGGCATATATTGGAATACTTCCGGCGCTATATCTGTTTTCTGGCTCATATCTTCTTCTTTAATGATTGTTCAGCGTAATGGTAACTTCATTGCTCTTCGGGAAATATTCCGTGTGCAGCAGGCTGTGTGCCCGATGGCTGCCCGGTTCGCCGAGATACTCTTTATAGAGCTTGATGATCGACGGGTTTTCGTGCGATTTACGAATGGTCTTGCGCTCATCTTCCGTGTAAAGGGCCGCGGTGCGTTTCATCAGCACCTCTTCCTTCAGGTGGGTATAGGGCTGGCCGCCACCGCTGATACATCCGCCGGGACACGCCATAATTTCGATGGCATGATATTGCGATTTTCCGGCACGCACTTCGTCCAGCAACTTACGGGCATTCCCCAATCCGTGAGCAATGCCTATATTGAGTTCCAAACCGTCGAAATCCACCGTCGCGGAACGGATACCCTCCATACCGCGCAATTCGCTGAACTCCACTTTATCGAGCGTTTTACCCGTATAAAGCTCGTAAGCCGTACGGCAGGCGGCCTCGATAACGCCTCCGGTATTCCCGAAAATAACGCCTGCGCCGGACGATTCGCCGAGAGGATCGTCATAGTCTTCGTCGGGCAGTTCCAGGAAGTCGATATTCGCCTGCTTGATGAGAGCAGCCAGTTCGCGTGTAGAAATGGAATAATCCACATCGGGATTGCCGTCCACCTTAAATTCGTCGCGCTGGCATTCGTATTTCTTGGCCAAGCAAGGCATAATGGAAACCACGATCATATCCTTGCGGTTCACGCCGATCTTATCGGCAAAATAGGATTTAGCAATCGCACCAAACATCTGTTGCGGCGATTTTGCGGATGAAGGAACATCCAGCAGATCGGGGAAATTATGTTCGAAGAAATTTACCCAACCCGGGCAGCACGAGGTCAGCAACGGGATCCGCACGTTAGGGTCTCCGGCTAAATGCCCTTTTATACGGTTCAGCAACTCTGTCCCCTCCTCCATGATGGTCAGGTCGGCGCTGAAATCGGTATCGAAAACATAATCGAAGCCGAGCCGGCGGAGTGCGGCGACCAGTTTCCCGGTTACCAACGTTCCCGGCTCCAGCCCAAATTCTTCGCCCAGGGCTGCCCGCACGGCCGGTGCGGTCTGCACCACCACAGTTTTTTTCGGATTCGATAATGCACGTATCACCTCGTTGCTGTGGTCCACCTCGGTGAGCGCTCCGGTTGGGCAAACCGAAACACACTGCCCGCAGTACGTGCAGGGTGAATTTTCGAGGTTCATTTCGAAAGCGGGCGCTACCACCGCCATAAACCCGCGATTCACCGCCGAGAGGGCACCTACGGTTTGCACTTCGTTACAAACCATTTCGCAACGGCGGCACATGATACATTTATCCACATCGCGAATGATGGAAGGGGAGGTATCTTTCCTGTAATGCGATTGTTCTCCCTCATAAGGAAGGCTCCTGATACCAAATTGCGTAGCCAGGTGCTGCAATTCGCAATGTCCCGATTTTGCACATACGAGACAATCGAACGGATGGTCTGAGATGATCAGTTTAAGAACGGTTTTTCGTGCGTTCAACACACGGATATTGTGCGTATTTATGACCATTCCGTTTTGCGCCTCGGTTATACACGATGGAGCCAGGTTTCTGCGTCCTTCCACTTCCACCACGCAAATACGGCATCCGCCGGGTTTATTTTCTATGCCCATATCGCACATCTCAAAGTGGCAAAGCGTCGGAATTTCTATACCTGCTTGCCGGGCTGCCTTTAATATAGTAGTTCCCGGTTCTACCTCTATTGTCTTGTTGTCTATTGTAAGTTTAATCATCTTCTTTTTGTTTTTTTTAGATGTTAGATTTCAAACTGTTTGAGTCTGTTGTCTGATATCCGATACCTATGATTCCACCGATACCCTGTAATCCGACTTCAGGCTGATAGCATCGAATTGGCATTTTTGCATACAAGCGCCACACTTAATGCACTTATCCTGATGGATGTAATGAGTCTGTTTCTTTGCTCCGGTGATGGCGTTAACGGGACAAGACCGCACGCAAGCCATGCATCCGACACAGTTTTCATCATCAATGACATAATACAACAGGTTCTTGCATTTACCCGACCGGCATTTTTTATCAAAAACGTGCTCTTTGTACTCGTCATAAAAATTATTCAGGGTCGATAGCACAGGATTGGGAGAAGTTTGTCCCAGCCCGCACAATGATGTATCTTTAATTACGTTGGAAAGGTTATAGAGTTTTTCCAAATCTTCCTCGGTCCCTTTTCCGTCGCAAATCCGCTCCAGCGTTTCGTACAAGCGCTTGTTTCCGATGCGGCAGGGAGCACATTTCCCGCACGATTCCTCCACAATGAAATCGAGGTAAAATTTCGCTACGGAAACCATACAATCGTCTTCATCGAGCACGATCATGCCGCCCGACCCCATCATGGAGCCTGCGGCTGTAAGGCTTTCATAATCGATAGGTGTATCTAAGTGTTTTTCAGTTAAGCACCCGCCCGACGGGCCTCCGGTCTGCACTGCTTTGAATTTTTTACCTCCCTTGATGCCGCCGCCTATTTCGTAAATAATCTCGCGAAGCGTAATTCCCATCGGTACTTCAATCAGTCCAACGTTATTGATTTTTCCGGCAAGGGCAAATACTTTCGTCCCTTTCGATTTTTCGGTTCCAATGGAAGAAAACCATTCCGCGCCCTTTAACAGGATAACCGGAATATTGGCGAATGTTTCCACGTTGTTCACGTTGGTAGGCTTTCCCAAATATCCTTTTTGTGCCGGGAACGGCGGTTTATTGGTAGGCTCGCCGCGCTTTCCCTCCATGGAGTGGATAAGCGAAGTCTCTTCGCCGCAAACAAATGCACCTGCACCGTAACGGAGATTGATATCGAAACTGAAATCGGTTCCCAAAATATGTTCGCCCAGCAAGCCGTATTCGCGTGCCTGGTTTATAGCAATTTTCAGGCGTTTGATAGCCAATGGATATTCCGCCCTGATGTAGATCAATCCTTTGGTTGCACCTATGCAGTATCCGCAGATAGCCATTGCCTCGAGAATGCTGTGCGGATCGCCCTCGAGGATCGAACGGTCCATAAATGCACCCGGGTCGCCTTCGTCGGCATTACATACCACGTATTTCTGGCCTGCATCATTCTTGCTGGCGATCTCCCATTTAATTCCGGTTGGGAAACCGGCGCCACCACGCCCGCGCAGCCCCGATCTTTTAATAATATCGATAGTTTCCTGCGGGCTAAGTTCCGTCAAAGCCATTCCCAATGCCTGATAAGCATCCCGGGCAATGGATTCGTCTATGTTTTCGGGATCGATAGTTCCGCAATTCCGTAGTGCGATACGAAGCTGTTTTTTATAAAATCCCATGTGTTTCGAATCCAGGACGTGTTCTTCGGTTTCAGGATCCAGATAGAGCAAACGATGAACACTACGCCCTTTAATGATATGTTCATCAACAATTTCCCGAACATCTTCGGGTTTTACCTGCGTATAGAAAGTGTTATCGGGAAGTATTTTCACAATAGGCCCTTTCTCGCAAAATCCAAAACATCCGGTTTTAATGACCTGGACATCATCTCTCAAACCCTTTCGCTCCAGTTCATCTTGCAGCATTTCGTAAATCAGTCCGCTTTGCGACGACTGACAACCGGTTCCTGCACAAACGAGCATGTGTATTTTGTATTGACTCATAAAAAATAATTTTAGTCTTGATTAATGGTGTTGTAATTCTGAGGTATAATGCCATCCACCAGTTCACCTTGCTTGATGTAGAATTCGATGATCTCATCCGCTTTCCGGGGATCGACATAACCGAACACTATCGGATCTTTTCCGGGAATGGTGATCTCCACGGTAGGTTCCGCAAAGCAATAGCCCATACAGCCGGTTTGCGTTACAACGGCTCCGATACCGCGCTTGGGCAATTCGCGCACGAAAAAATCCATCACGTTTTTCGCTCCCGAGGCAATACCGCAAGTGGCCATCGCCACTTTCACCTGCACCTGCGACCCGGGATTTTCGGCCTTATCCCTCAGGTCGATCTGAGTTTTGACTTCTTCCTGTTTGCGTTTCAGGTCAGCCAATGTCTTAATTTCTGCCATAATAGTTAATTTTTAGATTGTCTTTTATCTTTGTTCTTTACTCTTCTTAACACAAATAACTCTCCCTGTTTCTGTTCGCATATAATTCTTTCAAATTTTCATTGATATATTCTTTTACGGCCGGGGCCATTTCATTTTTCGACAATTCCGTAATCCCCTGCTCTTCCAACTCTTTGGTATCGAGCGAGAATTCACTTTCATCTATTTTATATCGAAAGCTGAAATGAATTCCGGGATTGGCGATCAGCAACAAAACCAGATATCCGCCTAAGTCACCCAACGGAAGGCAATCGGGATTATCGGTTTTGTAAACCGCCTCAATCGTGGTTCCGGCTCCCGGTTCCGATTGTATTTTCAAAGAACCGCCTGCCTGCTCGCTCGACATTTTCAGGAACGGTACTCCCAGGCCGACCCTTCGGGTAGTTCTCGTGGTGAAGAACGGATTTTCCAGTTTCGCCACCGTTTCCGGTGCCATTCCCGAACCGTTGTCTTTTACCGAGAACGTAAGTGTGGCATCCTGCTTGTTTTCCAGGAATCCGATATCTATCTTCGTTGCGTTTGCCCGAATGGAATTCTGGACGATATCCATCATATGCATTGCCAGGTCAACCATAAAATGCTTTCTTAAAACTTTCCCAGTCCGGCCTTTCCATCTCAAAAACTGTATGCACGCTTGCAATATGATTCAGGAAATGAGCATCCGAGCTTCGCAGGATTTTCTTCGATGCAATCTCGGGGTGCTGTCTCAGAAAATCTTCAGGCTGCATCCTCCTCGATATTTCCAATGCGTCGTATTGCAAATCGAAAGGGATAAATCCCAGCTGGCCGTAAATTCCATTTTTCATCCGGTCGATATGCGCCGGCACAAAAATACCGCCCAACGAATGTACTTTTTGCTGTACACTTTCAATATCGTCCCGAATCCCCGTATAAAGCGATCTCTCTTCTTCGTAAACAATCACATCATCCCTGTCTACTGCTACCTGGTAACCGAAAAGGGCAGGCTCATTCTTGATATCCGGGATTTTCTCATCCAGGTACTGCTGGAATCTTCCTATCGCCTCCAAACCGGGGAAGTAGCACAAGCAATGCACTTCTTCCTGCGTATTCACCTCGCATCCGGGAATGACAAATATTCCGAGCTTTTCTCCGATTTCAACACAGGGCCTTACATTTCGGGTAGAGTTATGATCCGTTATGGCAATGATATCCAATCCTTTCTCCAAAGCAGTTTGCACAATATCCCACGGGCCCATCTCCAAGCTCCCGCAAGGAGACAGGCAAGTATGAATGTGCAGATCTGCCTTAAAAGTCCCCATTTGATTTACGATTTACGATTTTCACAGCGTAGCGGCCTGCCAACTCTCCAGGTAATTGTATAATTTCCCGGCCGTTTCAAATGCAGGCAGATTGGATGCCAACACCACCACTCCTTCTTTCTCCGCCTGCTCCAGCAATTCTTTTTCCACCGGGCGCTCATTCACGATAACAATCGCGCTCAACTCTTTAAGCGAAGCCACCGCTACTATATTCTTGTGTACTTGCGAAGTTACCCAAATCATACCGTCCCGGGCTTTTCCCATCACGTCGCTCAACAAATCGGAGACATAAGCCGATCGAGGAATCCTGTCCAACAATGCTTCGCCGGACAAACACTCGAAACCAAGCTCTTTCGTCAGTTTTTTAAGATTCGGTTTTTCCATTCGGATGTTGATATTTTTTGAGCCGATCTTTGCCCCAAATCTTTTCAATGATATGGAAAGCCTGATCGGGACTCAGGTTATAATTTTTCTCCATCACACGCTGCACAAAAACGCAGTGCGAAATGGTCGCTTTTTCTTTCACGATATCTTCTGCCAGGCTGCGGCAGGTTGGCGCACCACAGGCACCACAATCGAATCCGGGAAGGTAGGAGTTGAGCTTCTTGATGCGGTCCATTTTCTGGAGCGCCTTTTCTAAATCTTCATCGAGCATCAGCCCGTCGCGCGGATAAACCGGGTCGGTTTTACACACTTGATGCAACTCTTCGGCATAATCCATCAAGTCGTTTTTAACCCATTTATTTACTTCCGTCAGGTAAGCAAGCTTTTTCTCGCGTTGCTCCAATCGTTCAACCGTCAGGAAACGGTTACCGGGGCAAAGGATTCCTCCTGCACAACCCTGGTCGCAAGCGCGCATTTCAAGGAAATCCACGCCTGTAACCCTACCCGACTCCAGCCTGTCTAAAAATTCTATGGCGTTGTCCATCCCATCGATAGCCAGGGAACGGCCCCGGAAATATTGTTTTTCGGTTCCCGAGAGGGACCAATTAACGGAATCGGGACTCATATTGGCAAATTGTTTCGATAATCTGGCTTCTTTTTTCTCCATCAGCGTTTTCGAAACCATATTATACACCTCTTTCATATCTATTGCCCCATCAATAGCGGAAACTTTTTCGCCCACCGGCGCTCTTGCCGCAACAATTTTGGCAGCGCACGGCGTTACGTAGCTGATGAAAATATTCCCGGCCTTTTGTCTCGACTTACGCATATAAAGCGCTGCTATGTCGTGGGGTGCCTTTACTTGTAGTATTTGCTCGGTAAGCGAGGGGTAATGAACCTGAATAAGCCTGACGATCGCGGGGCAAAACGAACTGATGACCGGTTGTATCGAATGATCGATCTCATCGGCAATCAGCGCGTATTCTTTTTTCATGAAATCGACCGCCTGCTCCACTTCCAACACCTCATCGAAGCCGATCTGTTTTACCGCATCCATGATCTCGGAAGCCGTGTGTTCCGAAGGAAACTGGCCGATAAAAACCGAAGGGATCAACGCAATGCGGTAAGCATCGTGCTTGATAACCGACAAGCCATCATCTTTAACATAAATTGCCCTTGCGGGACAAACACGATAGCATTCGCCACAATCCACACACCGCTCAGGCATAATGCCGGCATGCCCGTTGACAATGCGAATGGCCTGCGTTGGGCAAACCTGCATGCAATGCGAGCACCCGATACATTTGTCGGTATCAATCTGAATGGCGTGTGTGTAATCCCGGTCTCTCATACTGCCTATTGGCTAAAATTAACCGTCATCTCCAATGTAGTCCCTGTTCCGGGGACCGATGTGAGGCGCATCTCATCGGTATTCCGCTTTATATTGGGTAACCCCATTCCTGCACCGAATCCCATCTGACGAACTTCGTCCGATGCAGTGGAAAAACCTTCCTGCATGGCTCTTTCTATATTTTCGATGCCGGGGCCTTCGTCCTCCAGTAAAATTTTTATTTTGTGAGCATCCAAATCCACTTTCATGATCCCCTTGCAGGCATGCGCCACCACATTTACTTCGGCTTCATACAATGCAATGGCAATTCTGCGGACAATCTGCGGATCGATATTCAGTTGCTTAAGTATTTTTTTTATGTCCGAGCTCGCTTTTCCGGCTGAGCTGAAATCCCCACCCTCTATCTCGTACTCGAAATGCATATCAAAAGATCGGCTTTATCCCACTGCTGTATAACCTGCCCGAAACTTCAAAAAGCGTAAGTGGTGTCGTGATAAGCGAAATATTGTTTTCAACGGCAAGTTTTATCATTTCATCGGTAACTTTTTTATCGCGGGCAAAAATAATACATTCGATATTCGACATCTCGGCTGTCCGCAAAGTCTGAACCGTAGATAAACCGGTGATAAGAATCGTTTTCTCCATGTGGAAACGCAACACATCACTCATCAGGTCCGACGCAAAAGCGCAAGTAAATTCTTGCGGCGTGCTACACTCCCGGCAGATGGTCCCTTTTACCAATTCGTTTATCTTGTACAAATTCATAAGATTAAATTTTAGAGCCAAGACTATTGACTTTTAGCCCCTGCCTTTTTGCTTCGGATATACATCAAATCATAACTTTTCTGGCAGAAAAAAGATTATTTTGTTAAAAATAAACTGACAACAATAATAGTTCTCAACTAAGATTAACTTTTCAACAAGTTGATAATTAAAAAACTAGCACCATCTTCTGATTCCTATTACAAAGTAAAGCATTTTATTCAAATTAAAGAAATTTTTCTTCGATAAATTTTCTGCATTAGAGACCGTTTAAATTTGTTTCGCTATTCAAAAAGAATTATTTTTCAGGAGAGCTCTTTCTTGTTTTGGCGATAATAGCGGATCCCTTTCCACATAATGCGTGTGCAGTAAACGATGCGACTTCTCCCCCAGTGGTTTTTTAAAGAAATCGGCATATATTGCGGCAATTTCCGGATTTTCATGTGATTTTCGTATTGTCTTATGATCGTCTTCATAATAAATAGAGGCAGCACGCTTTTCACGTATCGCCGCATTAGTGGGGATGGGTTGTCCCCCGCCACCGAGGCAGCCTCCGGGGCAAGTCATCACTTCTATAAACACGTAGGGCGATGTGCCGTCTTTTATTTGTTCCAACAAAATTCCGGCGTTCTTGAGTGTATTGGCGACAGCTACTTTAATGACCGTCCCGTCCAGATTGATATCCGCCTCTTTTATTCCCTGTAAACCGCGTACGGATGTAAAATTGACGTCTTGCAGCGTTTTTCCGGTATAGGCCTCATAAGCTGTCCTGAGCGCCGCTTCCATCACTCCCCCGGTAGCGCCGAATATCACGGCAGCACCGGTTGATTCGCCCAACGGGCTGTCGAACTGTTCTTCCGGCAGGCTGGAAAACTTAATTCCAGATTCGCTGAACATACGCGCCAGTTCCCGTGTGGTAAGTGAAAAGTCCACATCGAAAAAATGTTCTTCATTTTTCAAGTTCAATTTCTCTTTCCAGTAACGGAATGCCCCGTCCATTTCAGGGCGTTTTGCCTCGTACTTTTTAGCTGTACAGGGCATGATGGAGACGACCACGATCTTTCTCGGATCTATGCCCGTTTTTTCGGCATAATATGTTTTTGCCACGGCGCCAAACATCTGCTGCGGTGATTTGCAGGTGGACAAGTGCTTCAACTGGCCCGGATAAAAATCTTCGATAAATTTAATCCATCCCGGCGAGCAGGAAGTAATCATCGGCAACGTCCCACCCGTTTTGATGCGATGAAGCAACTCGTTCCCTTCCTCAACTATCGTAAGGTCGGCGGCAAAATTGGTATCGAACACCTTCGAGAAACCGAGCCGGCGCAATCCGGCAACCATCTGGCCCGTAACCAGGCTGCCGTAAGGCATCCCCATAGCTTCCCCTATTCCGACACGCACGGCCGGAGCAGTTTGAACCAGAATGATCCTCCCGGGGTCTTGCAGAGCTGACCAGACCTCGCTTACCGAGCTCCTCTCTGTTATGGCTCCTGTAGGGCAAACCAAAGCGCATTGTCCGCAATTTGAACAGGCCACAAGCCCCAGTCCCGCATCAAGAAAAGTGGAAACCTTGCTTTTTAATCCACGTCCCGAAAAATCGATTGCCCTCACCCCCTGCATCTGGCTGCAAACGGCAACACAACGGCCGCACAGGATGCATTTCTCCGGGTCACGCACCAAAGAAAGCGATGATTCGTCTTTTTCCAGATACCCTTTCCGGGTACGGGCAAATCGTTTTGTATTGACCCCCAAGGCGTGTGTCAACTTCTGCAATTCACAGTTTCCGTTCCGGTCACAAATCAAACAGTCCTGCGGATGATTGGCCAACAGTAACTCCACATTTAATTTTCTCGCCTGCATGGCCCGCGGGCTGTTGGTAAAAATTTCCATTCCCGCGGTAACCTGTGTGATGCATGAGCGCAATAAGGATTTGGCGCCTTTTACTTCCACCACACAAACGCCACACGACGCATTTTGCGAAACATCTTCCAGGTAACACAACGTGGGAACATCTATACCCACAGAACGGCATGCTTCCAGAATGGTTGTGCCTTCAGCTACCTGAACAGGCCGGTTATTTATATTGATTTCCATAATACAGATCTTTCAGATTAATATTTCACATCACATCTCAGGCACCTTTCCACCTCATTACGGGCCTGTTCACCTGTAAACCCGCAAGAAATCTCGTTGAAGTTATTTACCCTGTCTTTCACAGGAAGCCTCCTCGGAACATTCTTCGGGCCTGGCTTCGGATTTACGGGCACAGCATTTCGGTAATTAAATTCGCGCGAGAGCAGGTGAAACCGGTCTTTACCCATCAATGCCCTATCGATAGCAGCAGCAGCCCTCTTCGCCATTCCCATCGCTTCTGCCGCCGTAGAGGGGCCACTTACGGCATCTCCGCCGGCATATATCTGAGGATCGGACGTTTGGAAAGTGAACGGATCAATAACGATTCGTCCGTCTCCGGTAAGCTCCATGTTGTTTTTGGCTAAGCTCCCGGAATCTACCCGTTCACCGACAGCCAGAATAACGGAGTCACACGGAATTTCTTCAAATACTCCGGTAGCGACAGGCCTCTTCCTTCCGGAAGAATCGATACTTCCGCGCGACATCTTCTCTATGCGTAATGCTTTAACCCTGCCCGATTTACCGGTAATAATTTCATTTGGGGAAGCCAGGAAGCAATACTTGATTTTTTCTTCTTCTGATTCCGATATCTCGACGGCATTGGCAGGCATATCGCCTTTTTCGCGCCGGTAAACTATGGTTACATCTTTTCCCAGGCGCAAAATACTTCGTGCCGCATCGATGGCCACGTTCCCGGCGCCAATAATCGCAACTTGGCCACCCAGTTTCGGTGTTTTGCCCATAGCCATCTCTTTCAGAATCCCGGTTCCCGCAAAGACTCCTTTTGCATTTTCTCCCGGAATTTTTAAATCGATATCTTTCCACGCCCCTATCGCCAAATAGATGGTGTCGAACTCCTTTTTCAGTTCACCCAGCAGAAGGTTGTCGCCCAGTCGTTGATTAAACTTAAATTTCACGCCCAATTTTTTTATCAGTTTGGCCTCCTTTTTCAAAACATCCTTTGGCAAACGATATTGCGGAATACCGAAACGTGTTACTCCTCCGGCGTCGGACAAAGCATCGTAAACGGTGACCTCATGCCCAAGGCGCACAAGATAAAAGGCAGCTGTAAGCCCTGCTGGGCCGGCGCCTACAATGGCAATCCGTTTTCCGGTAGGAGGCAGTTTCTCTTTAACCAATTTATCGTAGATCTCGTTCTCTTTTCCGAGTTGATACATGGTGTCTGCCAGATATCGGTGGATCTCGCCTTGCGAAACCGGTTGATCCAGCATTTCACGGCGGCAGCGCATTTGACAATGGAAGTGACAAATCCTCCCTATCGTTCCCGGCAGCGGATTATCGCGCAGCGTAAGTTCAAAGGCATCTTCCACACGGTCTTCCTTAATTAATTCGATATATCCCGGAATATTCATATGTAACGGGCAACTGTTTTCGCACAAAGCCATGAAAAGCGATTCGCATGTTCCCGCCTGGCACCGTTTTTCCCTGATGTGTTCTTCATACTCGTGCCGGAAATATTTCAACGTGGTCAGAATGGGATTAGGCGCGGTTTGTCCGAGCGCACAGAGCGACGAATCTTTGATCACGCCGCCGAGCAATTCCAGCATGGCTAAATCGGCGAACGTCCCCTCTCCCCTGGTAATGCGGGTGAGGATAGCAAGCGCCTGCGCCAACCCCTCACGGCAGGGAGTGCATTTTCCGCACGACTCTCTCGCGTTGAATTCCAGAAAATAACGTGCCACGTCCACCATGCAGTTGTCCTGATCCATCACAACCATACCGCCCGAACCCATGATGGCTCCAATACCTGCCAACGATTCGTAATCCACCGGTGTCGAGAAATACTCCAACGGAATGCAGCCGCCTGACGGGCCACCGGTTTGCACGGCCTTCACCCGTTTGGAAGTCCCCGTTCCTCCGCCGATATTGAACACAAATTGTTCCAATTTAGACCCCAGCGGAAGTTCCACCAATCCCGTATTTTTCACTTTTCCCACCAACGAAAACACTTTTGTTCCCGGGCTTTTTTCCGTACCGATGGTGGTGAACCACTCAGCGCCTTTTTCGATGATAACAGGCACATTGCACCAGGTTTCCACGTTATTTATATTGGTAGGTTTTCCGTACAACCCTTTGTCGGCAGGATAGGGCGGACGCGGGAGCGGCCGGCCCGCCTTCCCTTCGATGGAAGCAATCAACGCAGTCTCCTCACCACAAACAAAAGCTCCGGCTCCTTCAACAATATCCAGCTTAAAATTGAATCCGGCACCTAAAATATTTTCGCCCAACAACCCCAGTTTTTCCGCTTGATGAATGGCTGTCTTGAGCCGTTTTACGGCAAGAGGATACTCTGCCCTCACGTATGCAATGCCTTCATTCGCTCCCATCGCATATGCACCTATCAGCATACCTTCGAGCAACATATGCGGATCGCTTTCAATCTCATTGCGATTCATATACGCGCCAGGATCACCCTCATCGGCATTGCAAACAACATATTTTTGACCGGTATTCTGCTTTTGCATAATCGACCATTTTATTCCCGTAGGGAAGCCGGCTCCTCCCCGCCCACGCAGCTTCGACGTCATCACTTGATCAACAACTTCTGCCGGTTTGTAACCCATAATCACTTTTGTCAGGGCATTGTATCCTCCCACGGCAATATAATCGAGAATCTCTTCGGGGTCGATAAGCCCGGCGTGGCGTAACACCACTTTTTTCTGTCCCTTAAAAAACGGGACCTCATCCCAATGTGGAATCTCTTCGTATCCTTTTCCAAATTCCACCTCTGAAGTCAGAAAATCCCATTCGTCGATACGGCACAACAGTTTATCTTTGTATAGTCTGTTTTTCTGTAAGTTGTCAACAATACGTCTTGCGTCTTTCCCGTTCACTTTACTATAGACCAACACAGGTTTACCGGGCTGGTAGAGCATTACCATCGGTTCTTCGGCACAGAAGCCGAAGCAACCGGTCTGTTTAAGCTTATAATCGAGATTGTTCTCCGATATCAGTTTTTGGAAGTGATTATAAACCGCATCGGCACCATTACCTATACCGCAGGTCCCCATCCCCACCAAAATCATTGGAGTTGTTGGAAGGATCCTTTCCCGATGCTGTTTTCTTAATATTTCAATTTCGGATGGTTTCATAACGACATGTTGTGCTAAGGTTGTTTTTTATCTTTCACATTGCTGATAATTTTCAACAATTTCCGAGAATTGACGTTGCTGTAGATAATATCGTCTATGGCTACGACGGGCGACTGCGCACATTGCCCGAAGCATGCCACCGTCTTAATGGTAAACAGATTATCGGGAGTAGTGTAAGATGATTCGGCACCATCATCGGTACGTTTAAAACCGAAAATAGCTCCTACGTCATCCAGCAAGGCTTTTGACCCTTTCGTGTGACAAGCGGTACCGCGACAAACAACGATGGAATGCTTGCCCTGTGGTTTTAAATTAAAGAAAGAATAAAACGTAGCTACGCTATAAACCTGTGTGTAAGGTATTTTCAGTTTTTTCGATATCTCGGCCAACATTTCTCCGGAAAGATATTTCAGGGGATTTTTTTCCTGTGTCTCTTCCAACGTAGAGAGCAACATGCCGGGTTTTCCGCGGTGCTTCCCGATGATTTCATCGAGCACTTCTCCCGAAACCGGAGAGTTGATAAGTGTTTCCATACCAGTAGTTTTATTAAATAGGTTCTATTAAATCAGATGATACAAATATAATACAGTTATTTTAATTAGAGAAATTTTTCTTTAATTAATTTCGTGTTTTTATAAAATGCGTCAATCGGGATAAAATCTGCTGAAAATCATTTTTTTAGAATACGCTTCAAGGAAAAAACAACTGCAGATTGAAAGTAAACGATATATTTTGTACTTTTGTGGTGTTTTTGCGAAACTCGAAAAAATAGAACAAAATGCATCATTCAGAGCTTAGTGAACAGGAGATCATCCGCAGACAAAGTTTAAACGAATTAAGAAATTCAGGAATAGACCCCTACCCCGCAGCGCTTTACGAAGTAAACGCTTATTCAACCGACATAAAAGAAGAATTTAACGATGAAGAGAAACGTCCCGTAAGCATAGCAGGCCGCATCATGAGCCGCCGCATTATGGGCAAAGCCTCCTTCATCGAATTACAAGATTCAAAAGGAAGAATTCAGGTCTATATCACGCGCGACGATATCTGTCCCGGCGAAGACAAGGAACTTTACAATACTGTTTTCAAAAAACTGCTCGATATTGGCGATTTCATCGGTATTGCCGGATTTGTTTTCCGGACCCAGATGGGCGAGATTTCCGTACACGCCGAATCACTTACCGTACTTGCCAAATCACTGAAGCCGCTTCCCATAGTAAAAATGAAAGATGGCGTTGCCTACGATAAATTCAACGATCCCGAACTTCGTTACCGTCAACGTTATGTGGATTTGGTGGTAAACGATGAAGTAAAGGATATTTTCATCAAGCGCACCCGTATTTTTAATGCCATGCGCGAGTTCATCAACAAATTCGGTTATCTGGAAGTGGACACTCCCGTTCTGCAAAGCATTCCCGGTGGAGCTGCCGCCCGTCCGTTCATCACGCACCATAACGCGCTCGACATCGATTTATATTTACGTATCGCCAACGAACTTTATCTGAAACGGTTGATCGTAGGCGGCTTTGAAGGTGTTTACGAATTTTCGCGTGATTTCCGTAACGAAGGGATGGACCGGACGCACAATCCGGAGTTTACGGTAATGGAGATCTATGTTTCCTACAAAGACTACAAGTGGATGATGGAGTTTACCGAGCAAATGCTGGAATACGTAACCACGAAGGTTTTAGGTACGACAAAAACAAAAATCGGCGACAGGGAAATCGATTTTAAAGCGCCCTATCCACGTGTCTCCATGATCGATTCCATTAAAGAACACACCGGTATCGATATCACCGGAATGGATGAGGCGCAATTACGCGGAGCTTGTAAGAAGCTGAACATAGAAGTGGACGAAACAATGGGCAAAGGCAAACTGATTGATGAAATTTTCGGTGAAAAGTGCGAGGGAAATTACATTCAACCAACGTTCATCATCGATTATCCCATAGAGATGTCACCGTTGTGCAAACGCCACCGGTCAAACCCTGAACTTACCGAACGCTTTGAACTGATGGTAAACGGTAAGGAACTGGCAAATGCTTATTCTGAATTGAATGATCCGATCGACCAGCGCGAACGCTTCGAGGAACAGCTCCGCCTGTCGGAAAAAGGGGACGATGAAGCCATGTTTATCGACCAGGATTTCCTGCGCGCCTTAGAGTACGGCATGCCTCCAACATCGGGGATGGGAATAGGGATGGACAGGCTTACGATGTTACTCACCGGACAAACAACCATTCAGGAAGTACTTCTTTTCCCGCAGATGCGTCCCGAAAAAAAGGCCAGGAAGGATTCAACCGCCAGGTATGTCGAAACCGGCATACCGGAAGTGTGGGTCCCGGTATTGCAAAAAGCGGGCTACAACGAAGTCGCGAGCCTGAAAGAGATAAATCCCAACAAACTGCATCAGGAAATTTGCGGCTTGAACAAGAAATTCAAGATGGAGTTGAACAATCCTTCCGTTGAAGAGGTTAAAGCTTGGGTTGAGAAAGCAAAATAAACAGAATTACTTAAAATACAATGAGTTCACTCGGAAAAATTGCTATCCTTGGCGGCGGCACATGGGCTACGGCACTGGCAAAAATCGTGTTGATGAATGAAAAACACATCAATTGGTTTATCCGCCGCGACGATCAGATTGAGGGGTTTTACAAACTCGGCCGCAACCCCAATTACCTGACAAACGTAAAATTCAATTTGGCGCAGATTACTTTCTATTCGAACATAGAAAAAGCGATCAAAGACTCTGATACCATCATCATTGCCATTCCTTCGCCGTTTGTGAAGCAGTATATGCGAAAAATCTGGATGAGCAGTACGTTGAAAGGGAAGTTCATGGTTTCTGCCGTTAAAGGCATGATCCCGAACGACAATATTGTGGTCAGCGAATACCTGATGAGCAATTTCAAGGTTCCTCAGGAGAATGTCGGGGTGATATCCGGTCCCTGCCACGCAGAAGAAGTGGCGCTTGAGCGGCTCTCTTTCCTGACCGTTGCCAGCAATGATATTGAGAAAGCGACAAAACTTGCGGAGGCCATACGTTCGCGCATCCTGAAAACATCCGTTTCGGGCGATGTGGTTGGCATTGAGCTGGCTGCCGTCCTTAAAAACATTTATGCCATTATTTCGGGAGTTTGCTCGGGATTACTGTACGGCGATAACTTTCAGGCCGTGCTGATGACACAGTGCGCTAAAGAGATGAAAACTTTCCTCGATGCCATTGTACCCATGGAGAGATGTATTTGCGAACAGCATTATCTGGGCGATATGCTGGTAACCGGATATTCGCAGTTCAGCCGGAACAGGACATTGGGAACAATGATCGGGAAAGGGTATTCCGTAAAAACGGCGCAGCTGGAGATGGAAATGATTGCCGAAGGCTACTACGGGGCCAAGTGCATCCAGGAAATGAACAGTCGTTTTAAGGTGGAAATACCCATTGCACAAGCGGTTTACGAAATCCTGTATGAAAAGCTCCGCCCTCAAACCGCAATTAATGAATTGATCGAGAATTTTTAAATAAAAAAACAGAGCATGGATACAATAAAATTAGTCATCAATCACGTATATGATTTCGTGTCCGAGAAAGAAATCCTGCAACAGGCAGATAAGGCGACTGCCGCCAATAAAGCATTACACGATGGATCACGTGCGGGAAACGATTTTTTGGGCTGGGTGAACCTGCCGTCATCGTGTACCGAAAATTCCATCAGGGATATCGAAGATGCTGCAACGGCACTCCGCACCCGGTGCGATGTGGTAGTGGTGGTTGGGATCGGCGGAAGCTACCTTGGAGCCAGGGCAGTTATCGACGCACTTTCCAGTTCCTTTGACTGGTTGCAACACGAAAGAAAAGATCCGGTAATCCTCTATGCAGGAAACAACATCGGGGAAGATTACCTTTACGAGCTAACGAAGTACCTCGAAAAAAGAGAATTCGGAATTATCAATATATCCAAATCGGGCACGACAACAGAACCTGCCATCGCGTTCAGGATCCTCAAGGATCTGCTCATCGGAAAAGTGGGCAAGGAAGAATCGTGCAAAAGGATAGTAGCTATTACCGATGCATCAAAAGGCGCCCTGCGCACGCTTGCCAACACCGAAGGATATACAACTTTTGTCATCCCCGACGATATAGGCGGGCGATATTCCGTACTCACGCCGGTGGGACTGCTCCCTATTGCCGTAGCAGGAATAGATATCCGCAAACTCCTTCAGGGAGCAAAAGATATGGAAGAGGCTACAGGAGCCAGCACTTCATACGAAATAAATCTGCCCGCCATTTATGCGGCCATCCGTAACGAGCTTTACAAGAAAGGCAAGAAAATAGAGATTCTGGCAAACTACAACCCCAAACTGCACTATTTTGCCGAGTGGTGGAAACAACTTTACGGGGAAAGCGAAGGCAAGGAAGGTAAAGGGATCTTCCCTGCCGCAGTGGATTTCACAACCGATTTGCACTCGATGGGGCAATGGATCCAGGAAGGTGAACGTACCATTTTCGAAACTGTTTTATCGGTAAAAGAACCGAAGCAGAATGTAAAAATTCCGCACGATGACGCCAACCTCGACGGGCTTAATTTCCTGAAAGGAAAACGGGTGGATGAAGTCAATAAAATGGCCGAACTGGGCACGCTTATCGCTCATGTGGACGGCGGTGTACCCAATATCCTTATCGAAATTCCGAAATTATCGGAGTATTACATCGGCCAACTCATTTACTTCTTCGAGAAAGCCTGCGGCATAAGCGGCTATATGCTTAATGTGAATCCGTTCAATCAGCCGGGAGTGGAAGCTTACAAAAGAAACATGTTCGCCCTGCTGGAAAAACCGGGCTACGAAGAGGCTACAAAAGCGATAAAAGCAAGGATATAACTTAAAATAAACCGTTTCAAAACCGCTGGGCAGCATCTTATACTGTCCAGCATTTTTTTAGATCATCAATTGGATGCTATGTGAACTTTAATATTTCTTCTGGTTAACTCCGACAATATTTGGGGAGGTATATCGTCGTCTGTGACAACTGCATCGATATCCTTCACGTGGGCAATGAATGCAAAACTTCTCTTGTTAAATTTGGAAGAATCAAACACAGCAATGCATTCTTTTGCCATAGATATCATTGTTTGATTAATATTTGCCTCCTCAATATTGGGTGTAGAAATACCTTTTTCAATCGTAAAACTATCCACACCCAGAAAAAGTTTGTCGCAATAGCAAACTTTCAATACAGACTCTGCCAAAGGTCCCACGGTTGATAAAGATGATTCTCTTAAATGACCTCCCAACAAAATAACGTTAAATCGATTGTATTTAGATACTTCCAGAGCGATGTCAATTGCGTTCGTCACTATAGTAAGATTTTGAAAATTATGCAGGTTTTTGGCAATTTCCATGGTAGTTGTCCCTGAATCAATGATAATGGTTTCATTTTCATTGATCAATGATACAGCCATTCTGCCAATTGCTCTTTTTTGTTTATAATAAAAAAGCCTTTTTGCTTCTATTCGTGCATCATTACTGTTCCCGTCGGCAGTTGACGGAATCCGAATCGCTCCCCCCCGTATTCTAAATAACAAATTCCGTTTTTTTAAAATTTCAAGATCCTTTCGGATGGTTACTTCCGACAAGCCGTATCTTTCACAGAGCTCGGCAATCATTACCCTGTTTTTTTGATTAAGTATCTGAATAATATCAGCTCTCCTCTCGTTTGTTGAATAATCCTCCATAGCTTTTTTACATACAAAAATAATATTTTTTTACTATCGAAACGAAATATACCGAAACAAAAATCTTAAGGATATAGTATTTCGAAACATTTCGAAACAGTAATATAAATAAATAAGTATTATATAATAATCTTATTATAAATGATATACGTAAACATTATTAAAAATATGCTATATAACATGTTTTTGTATTGTTTCGAAAGTTTCGTTATGGGCTAATTTTGCAACATATTATAATTCTATTTAAAAATCAGAAATTATGTTAAGTATTAATTCCTCAGATACCTATACTTATGGGGAAATATTTCAACAACCGGAAATGTGGAAAAGAACCTATCAGCGCATTTTCAACAAAAGAAAAGAAATATCATCTTTTTTATCAACTTACAACAATGATGGGGTCACGATAATATTTACAGGTGCGGGGACTTCGTCATTCATCGGAAATATCCTTACATCCGTACTTCCGAAGTACAATATATACAATATAAAATCAATACCAACTACTGATATCACCACCCATCCGAATACTTTTTTCCAAAAAAACAAGAAATACATACTGGTTTCATTCGCCAGATCGGGCAACAGTCCGGAAAGCATAGCGGTTGTCAATTTGGCAGATTCTATCTGTGAGGGGGATATCGCTCATATATTTATCACATGCAACGCCACGGGCAAACTAGCCGAACGGGCTAAGAAGGAAAATATCCTTTCACTGGTTCTTCCCCCAGAAACCAATGACAAAGGGTTAGCGATGACAAGCAGTTTTACATCAATGCTATTGGCTTCGATGTTAATTTTCAATATTGACAACATAGAAGATAAAAAAGCTGATATAGAAATACTTAGTGAAAAGGCACAAAGTATGCTCATCGACTATACGGCTAAAATTCAGGAAATAGCATCGTATGAATTTGAAAGGGTTGTTTTTTTGGGTTCCGGTGAAAAGAAAGGAATTGCCGAAGAGTGTCACTTAAAACTGCAGGAATTAACCAACGGAAAAGTCATATGCCTGTTCGATTCCTTTTTAGGCTTTCGCCATGGGCCAAAAGCTGCTCTAAATGAAAAAACGTTACTGGTTTATTTATTTTCGGACGATGAAAAAGTTTTCCAATACGAAAAAGACCTGGTGATTCAGATTAACCAACAGATGAAACCTGTCGCGCAAACCTATGTAGCACAAAAAAAACAACAGATAATGAATATTGAATTCGACATGGGGATGTTTCCGAAAAATTATACTCAAACGGAATTCGATGCAATACTATATGTTCTTATCGGGCAAATGTTCGGACTGTTCAAATCAATAAAATTAAATCTTAACCCCGATAACCCATCGACAGACGGGAAAATATCCAGAGTGGTGGAAGGCGTGACGATATATTAATAATGATTAAAATGGCAAAAACAGAAGAAATTCTTGCGAGAATAGAAGAATTAAAATCACAAACAGGGGTTCCTCGTACATTGTTTGCAGTTTGCCCAAACTCTATATCCGTTATAAAAGCCTCTTTCAGGGCTGCAAAGCGGAATAATGCGCCAATTAAATTCGCGGCCACACTCAATCAGATCGATTCGGACAAAGGGTATGTAGGAATCACACCGAAAGAGTTTACTAAAATGCTGGCGGATGAAGCCAGATTCGTCAATTTCAATGGGCCATATATTGTAGCCATAGATCACGGCGGCCCTTGGTTAAAAGATAAGCAATCGCAGGAAAGATGGGACTTTAAGAGAGCAATGGATGGGGTTAAGAAATCGTTCGAAGATGCTATCGAAGCAGGGTATGACTTAATTCATGTAGATCCGACAATAGATATTTTCGTTCCTGTGGGAGAGATTATTGATATCCGGGTTGTTGCTCAAAGAACGGTAGAGTTGATCAAGCATAGCGAAAACTTCAGGCGAAAGAACAATTATCCCGCTATTTCTTACGAAGTTGGCACTGAGGAGGTTCACGGCGGACTTGCCGATGAAAATACATTCGATACATTTATCGGACTTTTGAAAACCGGACTTGAAAAGGAAGATCTCTCCGATGTATGGCCCTGTTTTATTGTCGGGAAAGTGGGTACCGATTTACATACAACCACATTTGACAGGGAAGTGGCGACCATTCTCACGCAAAAAGTCCGTAAATTTGGCAGTTATATAAAAGGACACTACACCGACGGGGTTGTAAATCCCGAAGATTATCCGGTTTGCGGAATTGGAGCGGCGAATGTAGGACCAGAATTCACCATAAGCGAATATGAGGCCTTGGCAGAACTTGAACAGACAGAAAAAATGCTTTTCGAAAAGGGACAAATTGCCGTTCTTTCAAATATGAAACAGACACTGTGGGAACTGGTCATCGCATCCAACCGCTGGAAAAAATGGTTACAACCCGAAGAGAAGGGGCTTCCGTTTGAAAATATTCCCGCTGAAAGGAAAGGATGGTTGGTAAAAACGGGATGCCGGTATATATGGCAACACCCTGAAGCGCTGGTTGCCCGTTACCGCCTCTATGAGAATCTCAACAGGAACGGGATAGATGCCGAAGAAGTGGTGCTCTCGAGAATAGAGCATGATATGGATAAATATTTTTATGCTTTTAATTTAGTGAATTTAAATGATTATTTATCATGAATAAATTCGATGTGATCGCGATAGGTGAGCTCAATGTTGATGTGATTCTGAATAACATTGACGGGGAGCCGGAAATAGGAAAAGAAAAATTTGCCAAAGAGATGATCCTGACCTTGGGAAGTTCCACAGCTATTTTTGCAGCAAACATAGCCTGCCTCGGATCAAAAACAGGGTTTATAGGGATGATCGGACAAGATACTTTTGGGGATTTAATTGAATCCAGTCTTTCCAACAAAGGTGTGGATATATCCATGCTCATAAGATCAGATAAATACTCGTCCGGTGCAACAATTTGCCTGAATTACCACGAAGACCGCGCAAATGTAACATATCAGGGGGCGATGGATTTTATGACTTTTGACGATATGGACAAAACGCTTTTCACAAAAACAAAACATATCCATCTATCCTCAATTTTTATGCAATCGGGGATAAAGAAAGATTTGCCAGAAGTTCTGAAATATTCAAGAGAGAACGGCTTGACCACTTCTCTCGACCCACAATGGGATCCGGTCGAAAAATGGGATTTTGACTACGAGAAGATACTCCCCTATGTAAATGTATTTCTTCCGAATGAAACCGAATTAAAACTAATTACGCAAAGCCATAGCCTGGATGAGGCCGTACAGAAAATAAGACCCTTTATTGATATCTGTGTGGTTAAACGCGGCAGAGAGGGGTCTCTGTTATTGCAAAAAAATCAGGAGCCAATACATCTTGACGCTTTTCTGAACAATGAAACTATAGATGCTATTGGTGCCGGGGACAGCTTTAACGCGGGTTTCATTCATGCTTTTGTGAAAGGGGAAACAGCAGAAAATGCCCAGATCATCGGAAATTTAACGGGTGCGATAAATACAACCGCAGCCGGTGGAACAGGAGCTTTCACCTCGAAAGATGCCGTAAAAGAGATCGCGATGCTAAAGTTTAATCAGGAACTTAAGATATAACGATATGACCATACAGGAGAAACTGAAAGAATATCAACAGAGGCATAAGGCAATCCTCGCCACCAATTTCTATAATCTGGAGACCCTCCAGAGCATTCTAACAGCAGCTTCATATTGTCAGATGCCGGTCATTTTACAACTGACCAGAAGCTCTCTCGAGTATATAGGATTAAAGGAATCGGTAGCGTTGGCACGACAATCCCTGAAAGATTACGGGGTGGAAGGATGGATCCATCTGGATCACGGCGATTCGGTTGAACTCGTACAGAGATGTCTGGATGAAGGCTTTGATTCTGTGATGATCGATGCGAGTAACCAACCTTTTGCGGAAAACGTAAGAATTACGAGACAGGTAGTAGAAACAGCACAAAGATACAATGCGAATGTAGAAGCGGAACTCGGCTACATTGCCAAGCTGGGACAGGAGCAAACGGACGAATATACTACTGTTGAAGAGGCCGTTGCCTTTGTTAAGGAAACAGATATCGACGCATTAGCAATTGCGGTGGGTTCAGCGCACGGTTTTTATAAGTCTGTCCCGAATCTGAATATTGGAAGGATTGCGGAAATTCACAAGGCCATAGATATTATTCTTGTCCTCCACGGAAGTTCCGGCATTCCCGACTCAATGATACAAAATGCGATCAAAAACGGAATTACAAAAATCAATCTTGCTACCGAGATAAAAGACACATTTATGAAGGCACTGAAGAATACACTTCTCACGACCGATGAAATTGATTTGAGAAAAGTTTTTCCAAAAGCGTGCAAGCCTGTTTCAGATTTGTTGATGCATAAGTTTAAAATTGTAAATTTCAGCTAAATCACTCCCTTGATAACCTATAACACAAGGATAGGGAGACGGATAATCATAGAAATATGAAAATGGCATAAAACACAAAATATAAATAATAAAATCCAATATGCTATGAATGATGTTCGAAAGTTTTCATTTTTGATTTTTTTGTATCTCATCCTTTCATCGTGCGAAGAAAAGTCAAACAGTATATTCAATGGAAACTTGATTTTTGAGATCAATGACCGTATGCAAACACGATTGCAATGGACAGCATCAGATGTAAATCGATTCGTTGATTTTAACTCCTCTGATTATTTGATTATGGACGACGAGAGTAAGTATGACCTGTTTGTTTTGAGTAAAAAAAAGGAAACAGTCATCTCCGATTCTATCGGGAAAGGGGTAGTTTACTCCTTTACCGGCGATACGGTATTGAATAACGGCAAGTTAACCAAGATACTGACGATTACCAAATATCAGGATTTTCCAGACATGCTGTTAACAAGAACATCCTATATCAATAATACAGGCAGGGCCTTGTTTGTCAAGGAAATAAAAAACAACAACTATGAAATAATCGAGGGTTCCGACAGTCCTAAATTCTGGTCTTTTCAAGGTGAATCCTCTTCAGAAAGGGCAGATTGGATACTTCCGGTAAATGGACAATTTTACCAGCGCAATTACATGGGAATGAACAACTCCGATTATGGAGGAGGAATTCCCGTTACTTGTTTATGGCGCTCCGACATCGGTATAGCGATAGGACATGTTTCAAAGCACCCTGAACTTGTCTCATTGCCTGTGGAGAAAAAAAACGATTCAGGAAATGTTACTATCGCAATAGAAATAGCCTATGATGATGCAAAAAAATTATTGCCCGGAGACACCATTTCTTCCCTCTTAAATTTTGTACAGCTATATGAAGGAGATTGCTTCCGCCCTTTACGTCGTTATTCCGAGTTTATGCAGAAATCGGGGATAGTAATGCCGGAATCGGAACCGGCAGCATTCGAATCGATGTGGTGTTCTTGGGGTTATGAGCGTACAGCTACTTTTGAAGAGATACTGGGCACCTTACCAAAGGTAAAAGAATTAGGGATAAAGTGGGCAACGGTCGACGACGGTTATCAGATTGCAGAAGGTGATTGGGAATTGGATACCAAACGTTTTCCAGGCGGAGACCGGGAGATGGAAGATCTGGTCAGCCGGATGAAGCAATACGGTTTAAAGATACAGCTCTGGTGGGCTCCCCTCGCCGCAGATTCAAGTACGAAATTGCTCGAAGAAAATCCGGAAATACTGATGCGCTCAAAAAACGGCAATCCGTATGATATTACATGGTGGGACAGTTATTATATCTCTCCGTTAGATCAGGTCACAATAAACCAGACAAAAGAATTGCTTCACCGGTTCCTGTCCAAATACGATTTTGACGGATTGAAACTTGACGGGCAACATCTGAATGCCGTGCATCCTGATTATAGTAATGCCCATCATCCAAACGATCCGGAACGCTCGGCAAGGGAGTTGCCGAACTACTTCAAACTGATTTACGAAGAATCCCGGAAGATTGACTCTCACGCAGTTATTCAGAATTGCCCCTGCGGTTGTTGCATGTCTTATTATAATATGCCTTACTGTAATCAGGTAGTTGCGTCTGATCCGCTCCACAGTCTCCAGATCAGGCAAAAAGGCTATGTGTACAGAGCTTTGATACCCAACACCGCTTACTTCGGCGATCATGTGGAATTAAGCGACAACGGAAACGACTTTGCAACTGCGTTCGGTATCGGTGCGGTATTGGGAACTAAATTTACTTATCCCCGAAATAACCCCAATGTAAAAGCTGATTATTTATTAACGCCCGAGAAAGAGAAAGAGTGGAAAAAATGGTTTTCACTATATAATAAAAAATTGCTTTCAACAGGCACATACCTTGGAGGGCTTTATGACATCGGATTCTTCAAACCCGAAGCACATGTCATTGAGAAAGAGGGAAAAATGTATTATGCATTTTATGCAGATGAATGGAGTGGAGAAATAGAGTTGAGAGGATTAAAGAAAGACAGGGTATATACTGTCGTGGAATACACGACTGACGAAAAAAAGTCTTATCCTTTGAACGGGAGTAATCCTGTGATAAAACCTACTTTCAAAACTAATTACCTGATCGAGGTATATTAAGGTGTACCAACGTATCAATAATATTATATAGAGAGACTAAAATAAATAAATAAACAATTTTATAATTTGTTATTATGCGAAGTAGATTAAAGTTTACAAGCCTATTTATCCTCTTGTTTTCATTTGGCATTTATGCACAAGTTACAATTCGAGGAACAGTAACGTCAGCCGAAGATCAAGAGCCGCTGCCTGGCGTAAGTATAACGATAAAAGGAAGTACGGGCGGAACCATTACCGACATCGACGGGAACTATTCCATCGAGATAAATTCCGATAATGTACTCCTCTTCTCGTACGTAGGGTTTAAGACCCAAGAGCGGCCCGTAAACGGGAGCAGAGTCATCAACGTTGCTCTTGAAACCGACACCTATTTAATGGAAGAGGTGATTGTAATGGGCTACTCCAGTCAAAAGAAAGCCGAACTGTCCAGTTCTCTGGTGACACTCTCATCGGAACAACTGACAGATGTGAACACTTCTGATGTAGGGAATATGCTGCAAGGAAAAGTTGCCGGAGTTGTTGTCTATAATTCTACCGGACAGCCCGGAGCGAATGCAGAAATACGAATCCGGGGAACGGGGTCGATCACGGCAGATGCAGATCCGCTTTACGTGGTCGACGGCATACCGTACGGAACATTCAATCCAAACGACATCGAAACAATTACAGTGTTGAAAGATGCCGGGGCAACTGCTTTGTATGGTTCTGCGGCTGCCGGAGGTGTGATTGTGGTTACCACTAAATCGGCCTCCAAGAACCAGCAGACAAAAGTGAACTTCAAAACGAGGATCGGACAGAAAAGTCCCCTGTTTGGGAACTTCAAACTAATGGACTCTAAAGAGTTGTTTCTGATGCATAAGAATTTGTTAAGTGCCTCCCTGTTCAAGCAGCTTCGTCCTTTCTACCTGTTAGGACAGAATTTTAACTGGCAAGACGCCTTCTTTTCGCCGGGATTGCAACAGAATTACTACACTTCCATCTCGGGCAGCACCGGGAAAATGGGATACTTTGCCAGTGTGGATTATTATAATGAAGACGGAACACTTATCAATACTAATTTCGACAGAGTCTCCACCCGTTTGAATCTGAACGCCCAACTCTTTTCGAATCTTGACATGAATATCCGTCTCGCATATACGTCCTCACGCGATCAGAGTGCATCGAGTTGGACCACGCTCAACGACGCATACACTAAGATGCCTTGGGATAATCCCTATGATGCCAACGGAGAGGTTGTAAAGATCACAAGTGCAGTTCGTCCCGATAACGGAAAAAAATGGTATTCACAGGATAAATGGAATGCCCTTCACAACGAGCAGTATAATTACAGCAAATCCAAATCGTACGGGATTGTGGCTGATGTACAGTTCAATTGGTCAATTCTTCCCTGGTTAATATTTACAACTACTAACCGATTTTCTCAAAACACATCAAAATATAACCAGTTTATCGATCCAAGATCATACAGTCCGTCTTATGCAAAGGGCTACTTATTAAACAGCATCACTTTAAACAATTCTTTCGGAACGACGAATATATTAAAGGCAAGTAAAGAAATAGGAGATCATTCTATCAACGGATTGATCGGATGGGAATACGGCATATACGGCACAGACTTTACATCGGCCTCAGGAATCGGTATGCCGAACGGAATGGATGCATTGAATGCGGCTGCAGTGTATGAAATAGGCGGATATAAGGTTCCGGGAGCAGGATGGTCTGCTTTCACCCAGGCACAATACAGCTATTCAAACCGCTACTTCGCTACCGCCTCATACAGAATAGACGCCAGCTCCACTTTCGGCCCAGAACGAAGGACCGGTTATTTTCCGTCGGTAGCTGCTTCATGGCTGTTAAGTAATGAGGGTTTTTTGAAAGATAACGATGTGATCTCATTCTTGAAACTTCGCTCTAGTTATGGAGTTACCGGAAATTCAAACATCGGTTCTTTCCGTTATCTCTCTACATTTTCACTCAACAGTTCCTATCAGAATCAAGTCGGAGCAACCCCCGAGCGGTCTGGGAATCCTTACCTCGGCTGGGAAACTGCATATATGACAGGAGTTGGGTTGGATATCAACCTATGGAAGAATATCGAACTGAATTTTGATCTTTACAATATCGAAAATAAAGATCTTCTGTTAGCCGTACCCAGAAAACCTTCCACCGGTTTCTTTGAGGGAATGGAAAATATCGGCAGTGTACGGAATCAAGGAATAGAAATACAATTAAACACCAAAAACATTCAGCACCCGAATTTCACATGGAATACCATGTTCAACATAGGATTCAACAAGAATACCGTGATGGAAACTCCCAATGACGAACATTTTTTGCTTACAAGGAATATGGTTTACCAGGAAGTAAAACGAGGGCAGGATATTTACAGTTGGTATATGCCCAAATGGCTGGGTGTAGATCCTGAAAATGGAGATCCGCTATGGGAAAAAATAGTACGGGATGATAACGGAAATATTATTGAACGGTCAGCCACAAATGATTTTACCCAGGCTGGTTCCCAGGTTGTGGGAAAAGCTACGCCGAAATTCAGTGGAGGATTTATCAATAATCTCACATTCAAAGGATTCAGTCTGAATATCAACACAAACTTTGTATATGGGAATAAGATATTCAACTATAATCGTTTATCAATGGATGCGGACGGAGCATATCTGGGGTATAACCAAATGTCTATCGACAACAGCCAATTGGGGTGGAAAAGATGGGAAGAGAAAGGCGACATTGCCACTCATCCGAAAGCTGTAATGAATGGAAACAAAGGATCCAACAACATATCATCACGCTATTTGGAAGATGGGGGCTTTTTTAGGATAAAAAACATTACACTGGGATACAATCTTCCTCCAAACTTGTTGAAAAAAATATCCATGTCGAATTGCAGAGTATATATATCCGGCGATAACCTTTTCACCATCACCCGATTCTCGGGAATGGATCCGGAGGTAAGCCTTAAAACAACCGAATATTCGCTCGCCGGGTTATATGCCGATAATTATCCTATCAGCCGCCAGATTTTGGTTGGAGTCGAAATCAGCTTTTAATAAGTAAAAACGAAAATTATGAAAAAAATAATACTATATACCGCATCGTTACTTTTACTGGTAACAACATCGTGCAATTTGGACTATTTCCCTTCCGATGCCTTGACTCCGGAACAACTGTCTAAAGATCCGGGTGGAGCAATATATATTACCGATGGGAATTATTCTATGTTTAAAGATGAATATGAATACAAAGGATTGTATGCAAGTGGAAACACTTACATCCGACATTATATGCAAATGACTGAATATCCGAGCGATAACGTGACTCTTTCGGGACGTACTACCGACCCGCTGTACGAAGCGGCGGTTTACCGGACAAATAGCACATTAAAAAACGTTTCCACCGTCTGGTGGCTGGGGTACAAGATTATTCTAGGTGCTAACTCCGTGATAGAAAATGTGCAGGACGGCGCATCCGTCGAATCGGATCATATAAAAGGGGAAAATTATTTTCTGAGAGCCATTACTCATCTACACCTGGTAACCCTGTACGCAAAACCTTATTCTTACGGCAGGGATAACCAGGGAATTATTTTGCGAACAAGCACCAATACAATAGAATCTTCTTTCTCAACAGTAGGGGAAGTATATGATCAGATAGTAGAAGACCTTCAAAACGCCATTGCGCTCATGAGTAAAGGTACCCGCAGAGGAAACGCGGGATATGTATCGAAGGAAGCTGCACAAGGTCTGCTTTCGAGAGTCTATTTGTATATGGAGAAAAATCAGGAAGTAGTGGATCTGGTGACTAACGAGATGCTAAACGGCGCGTCACCCGAGTCGAAACTGGAACCCACGGCCACGTACCCCTCCTATTTTGCCAATGCGCTATCTTCAAAAGAGACACTTTGGGCAATTGCGCATACATCGCTTGAAACAAAGGGACAGTCATCGATCGCTTCCATGTATATTAACGACGGTATGGGATGGGGTGAAGTGCTTTCGTCCGATCCGTTGAATAATCTATACGATAGATACCCGCAAGATGTGCGATATACCTCTTACGTAATTCCTAAATTTGACAGTAACGAATCGGTCATGATGATCAGTTGGCCAGTAGAAAGCAGTGGCGGCGACGATTTTCGATCGAACGAATTGCGGGATGTGGAATATAACGCTATAAGTAAGAAATATTTCTTTAAGGAAGGCTCCCAGGATATAAGTGTGGAGACCGAAATCGTCAACGGTTATCCTCTGCATTTTATTATATGGAATGGGAGTAAATACCACGTCCGTTTAACAAGGAAAATGCAAAACAGAAATAGCTTCCCGTTGTATTACATCAGTAAATTCTCCTATCAGGACGGCGACCCCATGCTGAGTTCACCAGTTATGCTACGATGGGGCGAAGTGTTGCTTAACAGGGCCGAAGCGTATGCCAAATTGGGTAAAGAAACCGAAGCGCTGGCCGATGTTAATGTAATTCGCCAGCGGGCCGGATTATCGGGAGATGCACTTTTTACAACTCATAATATCAAAGAGAGGGGGTACGGGTCAGCACTGGACGTCGTGTTGGATGAAAGGCGACTGGAATTGGCTTTCGAAGGACACCGCATGTTCGACCTCTATCGCAACAAAAAAGATATGGATCGCCGTTTTGCCGGAGTACAACCATGGGAGATCGTAAAATACGACGATTCCAAAATACAATATCCTATTCCTTTTGATGAAACTTCAGTAAAATAAAAAACAGAATAACAACAATAAAATATGAGAACAATGAAAAATTATATTCAATTTTCACTTATAGGCCTGATTGCATTCATAATTATTTCTTGTGAGAAAACAGAAATACCTATGGCCTTATTTGATTATCAGATTGATGGAATAACAGTTCAGTTTACAAATTATTCTACAGATGCGACCGAATATCTATGGGATTTCGGAGACGGGAATACATCGGCCGAGGAAAACCCGCTCCATAAATATTCGGAATCGGGCAGTTTTATCATCACGCTGACAGTGAAAGGGAAAGGTGGAACCAAAACAATCAAAGAGATGCTCAAAATCCAAAAACCGGCCCTTATCCAGATTGACGGGAATTTCGATGACTGGGACGCCGTTCCCGCCGAACAACTATCTTCCGCGATCGGTTCTTCTGATGCATCTCTGACAGCACTGCATGAAATGAAAGCTTGTACTGATGATAACTATATATACTTATATCTGGTATATGATCAAAGTAAAGTGGCTCCTTTAGATATCTTTATAAACACTGATAACAATCCGTCGTCGGGCGGAAATTCATGGCTGTGGGATCCCTGTGGCGCAGATTTTCTGATAGAAGGTTTTATTACAGAGAAAATGGAAGATGCCATTGTTTTCAACTGGCCGTCAGATAAACCCCAGGATGGATGGGAATGGGTAGAGGCGCTAGGCAGTGGAAGCGGAATAATCAATATGTCTGAGCCCAAGACCGTCAACGGAAATCTTGTTAAAGTAGAGATGAGTATTATCAAAGAGATGCTGCCTACTTCTCTTGCTTCTGAAATCGGAATCGGCATATTCTCTTCTAATGAGGACTGGGCAGAAACCGGTTCATTGCCAAATGCTCCTTCAGGGTCACCCGCACCACCATTAATGAAAATAAAAATTCAATAAGTAACAATCAAAATATGCGAAGAAAAAATCACTTTATTTTTGCATGGTTATTTACCTTTATCATTGTTGTAACCTCTTGTGGTTCTACAGATCCCAATAGCGGGAACGATAATGATAAAGGTATGATCAAGGTAGCTTATAAAAAATCGGAAGAGATCATTATCAATCCGGAAAGAGGTTTTTATAACTACAATTCCTTTAGTACACAAGACAATAACATATTAACGTCCCAACAGGTAAAAAACAACAGAAACGCAGGCAGGTCTCTCATGTTGAATCTTTATTACTTATATGATTTTCGGGACAAACCCATTTCTGATGATTTTTTAAACAGGATTGGAACAAATATGAAAGCTCTTCGCGAAGGAGGGGGAAAATGCATCTTACGATTTGCTTATTCAGATAATGAACAAAACAAACCGTGGGATGCCCCCCTCGATTTAGTGCTGCAACATATTGAACAACTTAAACCGTATCTTACCGATTACGCTGATGTAATATATGCTGTGGAAGCCGGTTTTATAGGCATCTGGGGAGAGTGGTATTACACGGAAAATTTTGTCATGAGTCCCCAAACCATTGAGGATTACAGTTCCAGAAAAAAAGTGTTGGAAGCGCTGTTGAATTCTCTTCCTAAAGAAAGAATGATATGTGTAAGAACACCGTCATACAAGATCAACAGCTTCAACATCAACTATTCAGACACAATTACAGCATCGAAGGCATATAACGGATCATTTCTGTCACGCCTTGGTTCTCACAATGATTGTTTTCTGGCCAGTTCCAATGATGTGGGCACATTCAATAATTCACAAGAAAGGGCATTTTGGGAGAGCGAAACAAAATATACGGTGATGGGCGGCGAGACTTGCGGATTGTCGAACTATTCGGCATGTGAGAACGCTATTATTCAGATGGAAAAATATCACTGGTCGTATCTTAACTCCGATTATCATCCGTCTGTTCTTTCTAATTGGAAAGCCAAAGGCTGTTTCGAAGAGATCTCCAAACGTATGGGATACAGGTTTGTCATCACAGAAGGTGAGTTTACCAAAGAACCCCGGGCTGGTGAAAAATTAAATCTGAAGTTAAAAATTAAGAATGTAGGATTCGCTTCTCCCGTTAATCCAAGAAATGTGGAGCTGGTATTGGTTTCAAAAACAAATGCCAGTGAGGCCTACAAAATAAAGATCGACGCCGATCCCAGAAAATGGTTTGCAGGAGAAGAACATTCACTGGATATTACCTATACCTTACCTGCTCAAACGAGAAATAACGAATATAATGTTTACCTGAATCTGCCCGATCCGGCTCCTGCTTTGTCGACAAGACCTGAATACAGCATCCGGTTAGCCAATCAGGATATGTGGAATGAAGAGACAGGATATAATAAGATTCATGCCATCACTGTAAAATAAGGACAGTAATACCCTTTCAGGATTAACATCCCGGAATTTATCTGAAAGTTGAAAAAAGAGGTGAAATTTTCTTGTTTCACCTCTTTCATTTTATATATAACAAAAAGATTGTAAATTTGCATGGAATAAATTCTTTTCCTCAAAAATGAAACTCTCTTTCTTAAGTTATTTGAAACAAAATCATTATGCAGATCTGGATCTTAAAGCCGTACTTTTTGATATGGACGGCGTTTTATACGATTCCATGCCGGCACACGCCAGTTCCTGGCATGACACCATGGTAGAATTTGGTTATCATACTACCGATCATATCAAATTTTATCTTCATGAAGGCCGATTGGGAAAATCAACAATAAATATCATCACCGAGAAAGAATTCAATCGTAAAGCCACAGAAAAAGAACAACAGAAAATTTATGCCCGTAAAACCGAACTGTTCCAGCAATACTACAGCGGTGGCACCATGCCAAAAGCAAAAGAGGTGCTGACATTCGTACAGGCAAACGGACTAAAGCCCATTCTCGTCACGGGATCGGGGCAACCTTCGCTTCTGGACCGGCTCGACACGCACTTTCCAGGGGTATTTACACCGAAAACCATGGTGACCGCTTTCGACGTGGAGCATGGCAAGCCCGACCCGGAACCCTACCTGATGGGGTTACAGAAAGGCGGCAACCTGAAGCCTAACCAGGCTATTGTGATAGAGAACGCGCCGCTGGGTATCGAATCGGCCGTAGGGGCAGGCATCTTCACCATCGCCGTGAATACAGGCCCTCTCCCCGACTCCGTACTGACCAACGCAGGTGCTTCGGCAGTTTTCGGATCAATGGAAGCACTGCTTGAGACAATGCCGGAAATATTACAGCTGTCACAAACAATCCGTATTTAAACCAATGAAAATGACTTTAAGCTTACTTGTCCTCCTGTTGCTGGTCGGCTGTTCTTCTCCAAAAGGACAGTATCCTATCAAGGAAATCGACCAGGAGATCGTATCGGGAAATTTCACCAGGGCAACGGAACTAATTGATTCCCTTTTGGCTGGGGGAGAGTTAAACGAAACGCAAGAATACGCGCTTCGCTTCACACGCGACTCTTTGCACCGGGTGAAGCTGGATTTTAACCAGACAAAAGACGAAATAATTGGTTGGATCGAAAAGAACCGGTTGTTTACCCCTTCCGATTCACTGCTGGATGTCTGGGTACAATCAAAGGCGCTCGAATTCAGGATTATCGACGGGAAGAAACGGTATTTTCGCAATGCCGCACCCAATATATTCCGGGTGAATGCTTCGTCAATCACCCTTTCATCGGATACTCCGCGAGACTTTTTACTTATCGAAGATTTCAACCGCAAGACCAAAAGTGATACAAAAGGGAGATACCTCCTCCCGGCAAAAACGATGAGAGCAAGTTACACCCTGGCCGTCAACACAGATGCCGTTCCCGAAGGTGAAACACTAAAAGCCTGGTTGCCGTTCCCAAGAAAAGATATCGACCGCCAAACGGAGGTCAGGCTGCTCTCCACTTCTCAGCCGGATTATATATTGTCGGACGACCAAACAGAACACACCTCCATCTACATGGAACAAAAAGCCGAAAGGGGCAAACCGGCGGTATTTAAAGCGGAATTCCTGTTTACTTCGCAGGGAGAGTGGTTCGACCTGTCGGAGATTGAAATAAAACCGTACAATAAACAAAACGAACTATACAAAACCTACACATCGGAGCATCCTCCCCATATCCGGTTTTCAGAAAACATCCGGAAACTGGCCGACAGCATTACCCAAGGCGCTCAAACACCTGTGGAAACCCTGCAGGCCGTTTACCGTTATATTGCCGCCAACTTCCCCTGGACAAGCGCGTTAGAATACTCCACCATCGCCAATATTCCCGAATATGTCATTGAAAACCGCAAAGGCGATTGCGGACAGGTAACACTGTTGATGATAACCATGTTACGATACAAAGGTATTCCGGCACGTTGGCAAAGCGGATGGATGACACATCCCGGAGAGGTGAACCTGCACGATTGGGCAGAAGTCTATTTTGAAGGTACCGGGTGGGTTCCGGTCGATATCTCATTTGGCCGTGGCGGGACGATCCCCATCCGGCCGGGACGGGAGTTTTTTATGAGCGGCATCGATTCCTACCGATTGTATATCAATTCCGGGTTTTCAGGAAAATTTTATCCCGAAAAGAGATATCCGCGTAGCGAGACGGTAGATTTTCAACGGGGTGAGGCGGAGTCCGGTCAATGGAATCTTTATTTTGATCAATGGAAATATAAGATGGAATTAAGCTATCAATAATGAATTCTATTCGTTATCTTTGCGAAAAAGATTGAAACTCATTGAATATGAACATAAATGATTACGGATTTCTGCGTGTCGCGGCCGCATCGCCGAAACTGAAGGTGGCGGACTGCGATTACAATACCGCCGAGATAAAACGGGTCATAGAACGGGCTCAGCAGGAAGATGTCCAGATCCTCTGTTTTCCTGAACTGTGCATCACGGCCTATAGCTGCGGAGACCTTTTCTTTCAGAAAGCGTTGCAGCAGAAAGCTGTTGAAGCATTGTCCGACTTAACCGGCTTTATGAAGGAGAGGCCGTCGATAATCGTCGTTGTGGGACTTCCGTTGCTTCTGAAAAACAGCTTATACAACGTGGCAGCGGTTATTTCGCACGAGGGTATTCTGGGTTTTGTCCCCAAAACATACATCCCCAACAACAACGAATATTACGAAAAACGATGGTTTGCGGGAAGCCGCGACCTGAACGTTTTTTTTGTCGAAATTAACGAAGAATGTGTTCCCGTTTCCTCCGATGGGATGATTTTCCACACACCGTTTGCCTCTTTTGGAATTGAAATATGTGAAGACCTGTGGATGCCCTCTCCCCCCTCGTCCGAACTGGCCATGCAGGGAGCCGAACTGATCTTTAACCTTTCGGCAAGCAATGAACTGGTGGGTAAAAACCGCTATCGAAAATCACTCGTATTACAACAGTCGGGCCGGTGCAATGCGGCATATGTTTACGCTTCGGCAGGTTGGGGTGAATCCACCACCGACATGGTCTTTTCCGGAACCTGTTTTATCGCCGAAAACGGCACTATGCTGGCCGAGTCGGAACGGTTTTCACCGGAGAGCGAACTGGTCATTGCCGATATCGATATCGAGGCATTGCGTCACGACCGGTTAAAAAACACCAATTATACATCGGCAGCGTCTCACGATACAACCGGGATCGACTGCCATATCAATTTTGCGACTCCGGACAGGATGTATCGCAGGTTCAATCCGCATCCTTTTATCCCCTCCAAAGAAGAGAGCGACGAGAGCCTCTCCGAAGTTTTCAATATCCAAACATACGGACTGGCAAAGCGGCTGCTACACACCGGTACAGAGAAAGTAACCATCGGTGCTTCGGGCGGTCTGGATTCTACCCTGGCGCTTCTGGTAACCGCTAAAACATTTGACCTGCTGGGCATTCCCCGAAAAAACATCTATGGCATTACCATGCCCGGCTTCGGGACTACCGGCAGGACATACGGCAATGCCATCGACCTGATGAAATCGCTGGGTGTAACCGCGAAAGAGATATCCATTGTGGATGCCGTCACGCAACATTTCAAGGATATCGGGCACGACGCCGATAATCATGACGTAACCTATGAGAACTGCCAGGCGCGTGAACGCACCCAGATCCTGATGGATTATGCCAACAAAATCGGGGGCCTGGTAGTGGGTACCGGGAATATGTCGGAGCTGGCGCTGGGCTGGGCAACCTATAACGGCGACCATATGTCGATGTACGGCGTGAACGCCAGTGTGCCGAAAACGCTCGTCGCTTCCCTCGTGAGATGGATTGCCGATACCCGGATGGACGATGAACCGGCCCGTAAGATTTTACACGATATACTCAACACACCCTTCAGCCCCGAACTGCTGCCGGCCGGCAAAAATGGCGAAATTGCACAGGAGACGGAACATTTTGTGGGACCCTATGAATTGCACGACTTCTTCCTGCACCGTATGCTCCGGTATGGAGACACTCCTTCGCGCATACTTTTTATGGCCGGACAGGCGTTTACAGAAAAATACACTCCAGAAGAAATAGTGAAATGGTTGAAACTGTTCTACAAACGATTCTTTGCCCAGCAGTTCAAACGCTCCTGTATGCCCGACGGCCCCAAGGTGGGGTCTGTTAATCTCTCGCCCCGCGGCGACTGGCGCATGCCGAGCGACGCTGTGGCAAATGCCTGGCTTGCGGAACTGGAATAACAAAAATAATCGATATGCAGCAACTTATATCCCTTTTCACGGCATACACCGGCAAGACGAACCCCACTCTGGAGGCCTTGCCTTCTTCAGGATCGAACCGGAGATATTACCGGTTGAAGCGGGACGATGCATCAATTATCGGCGTGTATGGGCAATCGAAAGAGGAGAACCACGCTTTTATCGAGCTCTCGCGCCATTTTCACAAGCAACGGCTCAATACCCCCCGGGTTCTTGCCGTTTCCGATGATGAAATGTTCTACATTCAGGAAGATTTGGGAGACAGCATACTTTTCGATGCTATAAAAGCCGGAAGGCTGACGGGTGTTTTCAGTACGGAAGAAAAGGAGCTGCTGCATAAAACCATTGCCCAACTGGCCGATTTTCAGGTTCTTGGAGCTAAAGAATTAGATTTCAACGTGTGTTATCCCCAGGCCGAATTTAATAATCGCTCGGTTTACTGGGATTTAAATTACTTCAAATACAACTTCCTGAAAACAACCGGAATGGAGTTTCAGGAAGATCTTCTGGAAAACGATTTCGACAAACTGGCGCGACACTTGCTTCAGGATAAGTCGGATACTTTTTTATATCGTGATTTTCAGTCGCGCAACGTAATGCTTGTCGATGATTGCCCTTACTTCATTGATTACCAAGGAGGCAGAAAAGGCCCTGTCTATTACGACGTGGCTTCGTTTTTGTGGCAGGCAAAAGCCAATTATCCGGACGACCTGCGCGACGAACTCATTCAAACATATATCGTTTCACTGAAAAAGTACCGGGAAGTTGACGAAGCACAATTTGTAAAAAAACTCCGGTTATTCGTGCTGTTCCGGACACTTCAGGTACTTGGCGCGTATGGATTCAGGGGCTATTTCGAGAAGAAACCGCATTTCATCCAAAGTATCCCGTTCGCGCTGAACAACCTCCGGGATCTGCTGAAAGATGGTTTCGACGAATATCCTTATCTGTCCGGAATATTGAACGAAATGGTTACCCTGAAACAGTTTGCCGACACCCAAAAGCGCGAGCTTGAGGTCCGGGTATTCAGTTTCGCCTACAAAAAAGGGATCCCTAACGACACGTCCGGCAACGGAGGCGGATATGTATTCGATTGCCGTGCCATCAACAATCCGGGGAAATATGAGCGGTATAATAATGTAACCGGATTAGATGAACCGGTGATTCAATTCCTTGAAGAGGATGGCGAGATGCTGGAATTTCTTGACCATATCTATCCTCTGGTGGACAGCCATGTGAAACGATACAAGGATCGCGGTTTTACCGACTTGATGATTTCGTTCGGATGCACCGGCGGGCAGCACCGTTCGGTCTATGCCGCCCGGAAAACAGCGGAGCACATCTCAAAGAAATTCGGCATCAAAGTCTCGTTGGTACACCGGGAACAGAATCTGGAGCAGGTTTTTCGATAAAATGAAAGCGATGATATTTGCCGCAGGGCTCGGCACAAGGCTAAAACCCTTCACCAACACCATGCCAAAGGCGCTGGTTCCGGTTGGCGAAAAGCCATTGTTGCAGCATATTATAGGGAAACTGAAAGCCGCCGGGTTCGATGAGATCATCATCAACGTGCATCATTTTGCTGAACAGATTATCAATTTTGTAGAGGTCAATCGTCATTTTGACATTCGGATCGAGTTTTCCGATGAGCGGGAAAAACTACTCGATACGGGAGGAGGAATCAAAAAGGCTTCTTCCTTCTTCAACGACCACAAACCGTTTCTGGCACATAATGTGGACATTCTCTCCAATCTGGATCTTACCCGGCTGTATGCCGATCACCTGACAGGAAACTCTTTCGCCACGCTCGTCTGCAACGAACGAAAAACCTCCCGTTATCTCCTCTTCGACAGCAACAACCGCCTGAAAGGATGGATCAATGAAAAAACGGGTGAAGTGAAATCACCTTTTCCAAATTTCGATCCCCGGCATTACAGAAAACTGGCTTTCGCCGGAATCCAAATCCTCCAACCATCCATTTTCCAATATATGACCGGTCTTCCCGACCGTTTCTCTATCATCGAATTTTACCTCTCTATATGTGATCAAAAAGAGTTAACCTGTTATATTCCGGATAACCTGAAACTGATCGACGCGGGAAAAACAGATTCCCTGCAAGAAGCCGCACAGTTTTTAAATCAATAAAGGCTTCGTGTTTTAACTTAAATTCTCACTTGTTATCACTACTTAATAGTTAAACTTTGTTAACATTGCTATATTTAATAAATTATTTTATTTTAATCTTTGCATATATAAATTTATTATCTTTATTTTGCCCATATATTTTAAAACAATTACTCTGTAATCAGTTCAAACAAAATTAAATTATGAGATGATATGAACGGAATGAGCAATTTTAACATGTTAGCCTTGCAATACAAAACGGAATTATTCGAGAATGTGATCCCTTTCTGGCTCACACATTCGCAGGACAAGGAATTCGGCGGATACTTCACCTGCCTCGACCGGCGGGGAGACGTGTTCGACACCGACAAGTTCGTCTGGCTGCAGGGCCGTCAGGTATGGTTGTTCTCCATGCTTTACAACA